>Ga0315274_10001522_pt1 | contig 35589 bp, 19 predicted proteins | sample YL17G02_20_MG_FD_203700 | JGI IMG/M metagenome (GOLD analysis project Ga0315274, IMG submission 203700) | Sediment microbial communities from Yellowstone Lake, YNP, Wyoming, USA - YL17G02_20 | ecosystem: Environmental > Aquatic > Freshwater > Lake > Sediment | place: USA: Wyoming | collected...
CACCGGTCTGGGCAAGCACGCACCGCGCGCCATCGACCTTGCCATGGCTTGGCTGGAGAAGTTTCCGCTCAGCCCGGAGGCAGGGTTCGTTTTGCCCCGCCTGCTGCCCCGCGTCGATCTGGGCGAGCACGCACGGCGCGCCATTGACCTTGCCATGGCCTGGCTGGAGGAGTTTCCGCTCAGCCCGGAGGCGCAGTTCCTTTTGCACGCCCTGCTGCCCCGCACCGATCTGGGCGAGCACGCACCGCGCGCCATCGACCTTGCCATGGCCTGGCTGGAGGAGTTTCCGCTCAGCCAGGAGGCGGGATTCGTTTTACCACCCCTGCTGGCCCGCACCGATCTGGGCGAGCACGCACCCCGCGCCATCGACCTTGCCATGGCCTGGCTGGAGAAGTTTCCACTAGAAAACGACGCGGAGTTTGTTCTCAAGCGCTTGTTTGGAAAACGTGGGTTGAGCCCTGCCCAGCGTACGAAGTGTGTCGCGATCGCATTACCGCAACTCAAAAGACTAGGCTCTGCACCCGAGGCATCCTACCTCTTGAGAGGTTGCCTGCGGGATCGTGAACTGGACCCGGAATCGGCACGCTTGGTGCTGGATTACTCAGTGGCCTGGATCAGGAAGAATCCCCAAGCCGAAGGCGCGGACTATATCTTCAACCGCGTGTTGCGGCGCCCCGACCTGAGCGAAATCGTTTGGAAGGAAGCATCAGACGTCGCACTGGCCTGGTTGCGCAGTCATGCGAGCAAGGAGAATCGCGACCTGGCTCTGGCCGCTCTGCTTGCACGCCCGGATCTTTTGAAGGAACGAGACCTGGACTGGGCCGTGCAAGAGGCTGAGCAATGGGTAACCTATCAGCCTAAAGGGGCACACTCCCCAACCAAACTGCTGGCGGCGCTTGAGAGATTGCATCGCCGACTTGACCCCAACATAGCTCCGGACAAACTAAGCACCGATTTTGGGAAATTGGTCTTAGCGGTTCGTCGGCAGTCCGAAGTACCAGGGCCGCGAGAACTCGAACAGATAATAGACTCTATGACAGCTGCGCTCGATACCTCAAGACCTGCTCTCGCGTCTTTCCCCCTGCCTAGCTTACTGGCCCTTATTCAACCTGCTACACACCCAGAGTTGTGGGCCAAATTGATGGCGTTGGCCCGCCGCATTCTTGCACATCCCAAGTTTCTTCCCCACCATCGAGAAGGCTTGACTCGTGCAATTTGGTTGTTGGTAGATAGCGGAGAATGGGCTGAAGAATGTGCCAGACCAGTACTTGAGGAAATTGATTTGCTGCGTCCCCGCACCTCAGTGAGAGCGGCAGAGGCAGGGCATCCGCCGCTCAGCCACTTGGACGAGTAGTCGGTATATCGGAAACTGACCTACTACCCGATTCCCTCTCCGGTGTTCTGATGGAGCTGATCCAAACGCCGCTCTGCGATCTCGATATACTCCGGCTTGAGTTCGATACCGATGAAGCGCCGTCTTTGTTGACGGGCGACTACAGCGGTCGTGCCGCTACCCATGAATGGATCGAGCACGATGCCAGGATCATATCCCGCCCAACAACTACAACTGGCCCAGCGCTCGGACCCTCAAGGTTCGATGCCCGTAACGGGGGATCTCGATCTGATGGTTCAGCCCGGCAGCCGCTAGCTTTTGTCGGAGGGGATCGCTACCCCGTGCGTCGCTAAAAGCCAGTCGGTTCCGAATGTGCAGTCGCGCGCACGAGCATGACGCCGGAGAACGGCGAGATAGTTTCGTAATGGCCGACGAAGCGCCTGGGTTCGAACGCGTCGTATGGGCGGAGGTTTTGCGCCCAGCGGTACGAAACCGGTTGATACCGCAACTCCGCCTCTATCAGGAAAGGCCCCTGAGCGTCGCCTGTCGCGACCGAATACCGGATGCTGTCGCCCTTATCGCCAAAGTCAGGATCCTGGGCGGCGTCTCCTTGAACGGCGATGCCCTTATCGGCGGTTCGCTTGTCAAAACCGCGCGGCAGCAGGCGGTTGTCCTTGACGTATTTCACGGCATTGAAAACCGGGGACGCCACGTTATTTCTGGCGTCTCCGCGCATCTGTTCGTCGACGCCCTCGTCTGAAATGGGGTGGCGTCCCCGGTTTTAAAACTCCACGTAGATCGGCGCGCTACACAATAACGCACCATTCTCTGATTGACAGATACGTCCCAATTCTGGAAGAAATGATGATACATTAAAGAGTATGGATGCCGTGGGAGGCCGCACAATGAACATTGCACCCAGGATAACCGTCGACGGCAAAGTAAGATTCGGCAGGCCAGTCATTGAGGGCACTCGTGTGCCTGTTGATCTGGTCCTGGCGAAACTGGCTGCAGGCATGACATATGAAGAGGTGATGCAGGAATATGCGCTGCAGAAGGAAGATATCCTCGCGGTGCTGGACTATGCCGCGAAGCAGGTTTCTGAAGAAGAAATCAAGGTGCTTGGCTAGATGCTGACCGTCGTCATTGACGAAGACGTACCACGATCCACCTCCTTTTCGACGCCGTGATTTGGTAATCCGAGCAGATTGCCTTGAGTAAGCGCAATTCGGCCAGTCTCCGCTTTTTCGCAGGTCCTGACACCAATGTCGCACTGCATGGATCCCGCCGGCTTACCTCGTCACCGAAGCGCGCACGAGCATGACGCCGGAGAACGGCGAGACAGCTTCGTAGTAGCCGACGAAACGCTTGGGTTCGAACGCGTCGTATGGACGGAGTTTTGCGCCCAGCGGTACGAAATCGGTTGATACCACAACTCCGCCTCTATCAGGAAAGGCCCCTGAGCGTCGCCTGTCGCAACCGAATACCGGACGCTGTTGCCCTTGTCGCCAAAGTCAGGATCCTGGGCGGCGTCTCCCTGAACGGCGATGTCCTTATCGGCGGTTCGCTTGTCAAAACCGCGCGGCAGCAGGCGGTTGTCTTTGACGTACTTCACAGCAGCCGCTGCATGAAAAAGTTGCCACCAACGAAAATATGCCGCGAAAAACCTTCGCGCGGCTCACCGAACACCGGCGTTATCGGAACCGCATCCTTAACAACGGGCATATGGCAAGACTGGCAGCTCTGCTGGTCCTTGAAGTCGCTGTGCAGCCACTCCTGATACGGCATTTGCTCCGGCAGCTCGCCGACAACCTTTCCCTGCGGACCCAGGGCGCGTGTGGCAGGTTGCGCACACCTCGGATAGGCCTATGTGCTCGGACTCTGTCGGTTGGAAACCGCCGGAGGAAGATCTCATGATCCGGGCGTGGCCTGCATCGACCTTATAAGGGCCATATTCTGCCCTCTCCCCTTTTGGCTTTGTCGTGTCCACCACAAAGCCGCCGACAAAGCTTTCGCCGGTTCCAAGCTTATCTGTGGTGATTTGATGGCATAGAGAGCAGGAAACGCCGTCAGCAGCCAGCCGATCTCCTTCCTTCTCGGGATTGAAAGGCAAGTGAGCGAAGATCTGCCCTTCATGGCCGGCCACCTTTGCCTGAAAGCGAGCCATGGGCATATGGCAGATGCTGCACTCGTCCTCAATCGCTGCGCGAGACTCGGGGTGATCGATCGTTTCACGCCGTACTCCGGCCTGCCAGTAAGGATCTCGGGCGGCATTCGCCATCATCGACGGACGCCAATCGAAACCGATTGAGATATCCTGCCCGGACGGCGTGGTCAGTCCGTTGTGGCACGCAATACACCGGTCTGAAGTCTGGAAAAGTGGTCCGGCTACCTTGTGGATGGGTCCCGTGCTCTGGCCCAGCAAAGGAGACGGAATCGAAGAACCAGCCAACAGTAGTGCTGCATAGCAGCCGATGCAGGTCGATCTGAGCAAGTATCTCCTCCAGCTTTTCACGGTCGCGCCTCCTATTTCCAGCCCTCGAGGAGACCGCCGTCGAACCAGTCCCACAACAGATAAAACATCACTTGCATCGGGCGCGACCCGAAATCATTTACCGGGACCCTGACACCGACGTTCGCCCGGATATGCTGGCGCCTGCTGAGCGTGACCTGGAATTGAGGCAGGAGATCCCAGTTGGTCTTCTCGCCGGTCGCCAGTTCACGATCCGCCAGAAGTTCGACCATTGGGGTCCACATGCGTCCAAGACCCATTCCCTGGTTCAGGCTCTTGCCGAAGGCGGTTCGCCAGTAGACAGCGCGGTTGGCTTTCGCCGTGTCCGTAGGCAGCTCAACGCCGCTTTGGAACTGGAGAAAGCTCTTATCCGGCAGGAGCTGCCCGTACGAAGCGAACGTTTCAAAGACCGTGACCCCGGTTCCGAAACCCCCGGCCCGATTGCCCGTAGGCAGGATGGCCTCGCCTTGAACGCTCAGGATGGAACCGGTTCGCAGGCTGCTGAAAACCAAGCGCTTGTAACCCAAGGCGATGTCGCCGACGCCGCCAAACCAGGTGCCGGTGTCGTGATGCTGAAAGCTGAACGGAAACGAAACTTCCCTCTGATTCCCCGCGCCAAAACGCCGCTCGTAGGCAATAAACGTGGGAGCACCGTTCCGGCCGTTGCACCGGGCCAGTTCTACTTTCGTAAAGGTTCTCATGTCACCGACGCTTTTCAAAAACATCGGTTGCTGTCGCTGCCAAAGCTCATTTCTCCCATTTCCTTGAGCAGTGTTACTGTTTTATAGACAGTCGCCAAACAGGTTGTCGGGAAATCGACCCTCACACGCTCATAAACTTGCTCCACACAACGATGACCTATGCTGGTCGCCAAGACCCCGTCCTGTCGGGAATCAGCCGATCATTCACGTATTAATGCTCGCAATCCTCCACGTATTAATGCTCGCAATCCTCTTGGCTTCGATCCGTTGATTAGGGTCGCCAATTATGAGGAGCCTTCCTCAATTAAGTAATTCCTGATTTTCTTCTTGCAAGCAAAGAACCCGGCTGGCTATAATTTTGCAAGCGGCGCGGACTAATGGTTTGTGGCGCCGGTCTGAAGCATCAGCTTAGTGTTTGGCTCAAGCAGGGGCCGAGAAGCGGTCGTGCTCCGAAACATCGCAAAGCGGATGGAGATGACTTCCCTATCCTTCCGTTTATGATTCCGGAGCCGAGAAACGCCCCTGATTCCGGCGGTTCCCCTGGCCGACCCGGCAATTATTCGATTCAGTCTCTTACAGTTCTGTGACGGCGGCGCTCGCTCACAATCGCTGCCGTCACCGTAATTCCGTTATTGAGGTAGCCTCTGACGAGACATTAGATATTGCCAATCCTACCTTTCTGACATTTGTTCGAGTACAGAAAGGCCGTAGGAGCGAGGCTGGCTGGCCAAGCCGGCCTCGAGCATCGACTTTTTCAACCCGAGGAACCTATATGAAACACTGTTTGTTTCGGCTAGCTTCAACAATTCTTCTTGTTGGGACGCTGAGCTGGTTCAGCTATGGACAGGGCGGAGGCATGACCTCCTCGATTACAGGGACGGTTGTCGACCAGTCCGGTGCCGTAGTTCCCGGCGCCGCCGTTGTGGTCAAAAACAATGCCACCAGCATGGAGTTCCGAGGCAGTACGGTTGCAAACGGATCATTTGCCATCCCGGCTGTGCCGGTTGGCAATTACACCGTGACCATCACCGCAACCGGTTTCAAGCAAGCCATCGTCGAGAACGTCAAGGTGGATGCCGGCACGCCCGCCAATATCAGCGCCGCTCTCCAAATCGGCAGCCTCAAGGAGACGGTCGTTGTAGTGGGAGGGGCTGACATCGTGCAGACATCATCGGCAAACATCGCCACCTCGATGACTATCAGCCAGATCGCCAACCTTCCACTTTCAACCCGCAATGCTCTCGATTTTGTCGTTTTTCTGCCGGGCGTCAACACAGCGGGGATAACGCGCGATGCCACCTTTATGGGCTTGCCGCAGGCCGCGGTCAATATCACGATTGACGGTGTCAGCGCGCAGGATAACTACAACAAAAGCACGGAATTCTTCGTGCGTGTCAGCCCGCGCCTGGACGCCGTAGAGGAAGTCACCGTCTCCACGGCCACGCCGGGGGCGGAGAGTGCGGGACAGGGTGCGATCCAGATCAGATTCACCACACGCCAGGGGAGCAACGACTTCCACGGCAGCCTCTACGAGTACCATCGCAACCAGGTGTTCAATTCCGCCTACTGGTTCACCAACCGCGACTATGCACAAACTTACAATGGCACGAGCGTGCCCTGCACGCCGCAGCAACTGGCCAGCGAGTGGGACAAGTGCAAAGCGCCGCGCGATCCTGTGAAGCTGAATCAATTCGGCGGCCGATTGGGAGGTCCCATAGTAATTCCCAGGCTCTTCAACGGCCGTGACAAGGCGCTGTTTTTTTTCAACTTCGAGGAATTCCGCCAGCCCAATGCAATTGCCCGACAACGGACGATCTTCAATCCGCTGACCGAGCAGGGGACCTTTCAGTACAACGTTACAGTTGGCGGCCAACAGCAGGTCCGGCAGGTAAACTTGCTGCAACTGGCGGCAGCCAACGGACAGACCTCCACCATTGATCCTGTCATCGGAAAGCTGCTGGCCGACATTCGCAAGTCGACAACCTCGACTGGCGGCGTTCAGCAGCTGAGCGATCCCAATTTGCAGCGGTTTTCCTTCACCAACACGGGCTTGGTGATCAATCATTTCCCGACGGCCCGCTTCGACTTCAATCTGACCAGCAAGCACCATCTGGAGGTTACCTACAATTACACCAAGAATATCCGTACCCCGGACATTCTCAACAGCAACGATCCAGCCTTTCCCGGTTTCCCGAACTTGGGCATGTACGTTTCTCACCGTTTTGTCGGCGGTATCGCGCTGCGTTCGACCTTGACGCCGACCCTGGTCAATGAATTGCGACTTGGCCTGTCCGGGGGGTCATCGCTTTTCAGGCCTGAATTGAGCGCCGGGCAGTATAGCGGCCCGCTGGCCAACCAGGCAGGATTCGCTCTGGGCATCAGCGCGGCGGGCATCACCAACGCTTACGTCACGAACGCCCCCAGCCGTCGCAATACGCCCACGAGAGTGATCGAAGAAACGCTCAGCTGGATCCGAGGCACGCACAGCCTCAGTTTTGGCGGCGCTTTCACCAACATCGGCATGTGGACTTGGAGCCAGGCGCGCGTGGTGCCTGCGATCAGTTTTGGCGTCAACAGCAGCGACCCGGCAATCAGCATGTTCAATACGACCAACTTCCAGGGAGCCGCTTCCGCGGACCTCACGCGGGCCCAAAACATCTATGCCGTCTTAACGGGGCGCGTCACTGCCGTCAGCGGCGATGCTTACCTGGACGAAAACACCAACAAATATGCCTACCTCAGCCCCCGAACCAATCGTGGCCGCATGCGAGAGTTAGGATTCTTTGCACAAGACTCATGGAGGGCAAAGCCCAACCTGACGCTCACCATGGGGCTACGCTATGAGCTGCAGCTTCCCTTTGTTCCTCTCAATAACAGTTACACCACAGCCGACATCTCGGATCTGTACGGGGTTTCCGGGTATGGCAACCTTTTCAAGCCCGGCACGATGACAGGCCGGGACACGCAGTTTATCCTGTACAAGAGTGGCGTAAAGGCCTACAACGTTGACAGTCAAAACTTTGCTCCTAGCTTCGGCTTTGCCTGGACTCCGAAGTCGAGCAATCGCTGGCTCAGCCGCATCCTGGGTGCAGCCGGAGGGACCGTCCTCCGCGGCGGTTATTCGATTGCCTATAACCGCTATGGCATGGCGGAAATACAAAGCCTGTTCTCGTCCAATCCTGGTAGCTTCGTCAACGCCACCCGCAGCATGACGCTGGGAAACCTGGTCACCAATGTCGGTAGCGATACGTTGCCGGTTCTGTTGAGGGAAACCAGTCGCCTCGGCGCGGCTCCTTTCTCGACTACACCGACTTTTCCGATGATCGGGGCGGTTACCAATTCGGTCAACATCTACGATCCCAATCTGCATACTCCCTATACTCAGTCCTGGAGCTTCGGCATCCAGCGCGAGATCACCAAGGACACGGTCGTCGAGGTGCGGTACGTAGGTACGCGCAATCTCGCCGGGCAGACCACGTACGATCTCAATGAGACCAACATTGTGGAGAACAGCTTGCTATCCGAATTCAAGCTGGCGATGGCGAACCTGCAGGCGAACATTGCGGCAGGGCGCGGGAACAACTTCAAATACTACGGGCCGAACACCGGCACCTCAGCCCTGCCGATCAGTCTCGCTTACTTCAGCGGATTGCCGGCTGCACAGGCCAGTGATCCGTCCAAGTACACCTCTACTCAGTTCTCCAGCACCACATTCGTCAATCCCCTGGCGCAGATGAATCCCAATCCGTACACCTTTGCGGACAACCTGTGGAGTGACGCCACTCGCCGCGCCAATGCCTTGGCCGCGGGATTGCCGGCCAACTTTTTCCTGGCGAATCCGGGTCTGACGGGCGGGGCCAACTATACGGGCAATGGCGGTTACAGCCGCTACGACTCGATGCAGGTCGAATTGCGCCGCCGCTTGTCCAAGGGGCTGCTTGTCCAAGGCAGCTACGTCTGGGCGAAAGGCTTCAGCTCATCCCGGGTCTCGTTCCGAGCGGCGAGAGTAAACACTCTGGGCAGCACGATTGCGCACGCTTTCAAGATCAACTGGGTCTACGAGCTGCCGTTCGGGCGCGGAAGAATGATGCTGGCGAATGCCAGCAGGCCGGTGAACGCCCTCCTCGGCGGTTGGGAGTTCCACGGCACCGGACGCATTCAGAGCGGCGGGCTGCTGGACTTCGGCAATGTCAGGCTGGTAGGAATGACCCGGAAGGACCTCCAGCAGCTCTATGGGCTCAATTTCGATGACGCGGCCAGGATTATCTACGCGCTGCCGAAGGATGTCATCGACAATACGATAAAGGCCTTCAGCGTGAGCGCGACCTCCGCGACCGGCTACGGCGCCCTCGGGCCGCCCACCGGGCGCTACATCGCGCCCGCCAACAGCGCCAACTGTATCGAGGTGTACGACGGCCAATGCGCTCCGGCCGAAACGCGCATCAAGGGTCCGATGTTCACCCGGTTCGACCTGAGTGTCATCAAAAGAGTGCGTTTCACCGAGCGGATGAGCTTTGAACTGCGCGGCGAGTTCTTGAACGCTTTCAATAACACAAACTTCTACGGCGTGACGTGCGCCAGCAACAGCGCGACCTGCGGCCAGGTAACGTCGGCCTATCGGGACGTGTCCAACAGCCAGGATCCGGGCGGACGGCTGATTCAGCTGGTCGCGCGGATAAACTTCTAGTTTCCGATATTTCCTCTATGGAGAGGGGATCACGGCCCGACCGTGTTCCCCTCTCCTGAAATTCGGGGACAGGCGCCATAACCTCGAAATTCAAACTTCTCTTTTCATCGTTGAGCATGTCCTATCACGTCCCAACTCCGACAATTCATGGCACACACAAGATGTCTCGGAATAGCTGACCTATTTCAAATATTTTCGAGGTTATGGCGCCTGTCCCCGAATTTCATATAGTCGGAGCGTATTTTCGCGCACGGCTTCGAAAACTTCCGCCTCGCCGACGCCTTTGATTTCCGCAATGGCTTTGATCGAAAGAACGGCGTTGGCCGGCACGTTCCGCTCCTGCGGGGCAGGTCCCAGGACGGGGCTGTCGGTCTCCACGAGGAGGCACCCTAGCGGCAGTCGCCGGACCAGCTTCTGCTTTTGCTGGGACCGCACAATCGACGGCGGAATCGAAAAGAAAAAACCGGCTTCCACGGCGGGGAGGGCCGCGCTGCTGTTGCCGTCAAATGCATGAAGCTGGACTCGGGAGGCGCCGCACTGAAGCAAAAATGCAACCGCATGCCGGCCGGCGGATCGTGAGTGCACATTGAGCGGCAGGTTCAGCTCCTGAGCCAATGCGATGAAGCCTGCGAAGATCTCGCGCTGCAGCTCCTTCTGCGATTCCTCCTGTACCGCCCAATAGTCGAGCCCAACCTCTCCGATCGCGACCAGCTTTTCTCGGTGGCTGCGGATCAACCGGCGCATTTCTTCGGCACGTTCGAGACTAAGTCGCGTCGGGTAAAGGCCCGCTGCAGGCCGGATCATCGGGTGCACACGAGCCAGTTCGAGATTCTTCTGCGCATCCGCCAGGTCCTCGCCAACCGCGATGACGGCCGCAATCCCTGCATTCCGCGCTTGTTCCAAAACTTCGGCCCGGTCGAGGTCAAAAGCAGGATCACATAGGTGAGCATGGGTATCCACGAGCCCGTGCATCAAGGGATTCAAGCTCCGCCTCCCGATCTTGAGCGCTGCCGGCCGGCTTCGTACAGGAACACGGCGCCGGCAGGTGCCACGAGGTCAACAGGATTCCTTTTCCTCGCCGTTCTGTCAAGGCGCGAAAAGGACAGCAAGACGCGTCGACAATCAAGATGGACGGTGAGTCGCGAATGCCCAGCACCCGAGTTTGGGAATCATTTGTCACTCGTCGCAACACCTCACTTGACAAACCCGCCCGGCACGTAATAGAGTGCCGTTCCATAAGAAATTCCTAACGAGATCAGTGAAGAGGGCAGCTTTTCAGCCGGAATAGACTTTCTGTAGGACCGCTGTCAAGTCCATTCCTAGATCCGGGAGCCAAAGACCATAGGAGCTTTCCATCGCTTTGCCCTGAGGAGCGATGGCGAAGCCTTGGCACTGCTGGCTCCTAGAAGGTGAGGGAAAAAGGAGATGAATCCGAGCCACAAGCTTTTCCGTCTGTCTCTGTATCCATGTTTTATTTGGGCTGGTAGTCTTTTGCATGGCGCTCAGCCTTGCCGCGACCCCAGCTTGGGCACAATCAACCTCGGCAGGCAGCGTCTCTGGCCAGGTGACGGACCAGCAGAACGCCGTGACGCCGGGTGCGGAAGTGACTCTGCTCGACGTCACCACGAATGCTGTACGAAAGGCCATCACCAACGAGGCGGGTCGATACATCTTTGTCAATGTCCCGCCCGGCACGTATGAGATCTCGGTCAGCCTGGCGGGTTTCTCAACCGCCAAGATATCTGGACAGAAGGTAACGGTCGGCCAGGCGCTAACGATCGACGTCTCCCTGAAGGTTGGCACGATTTCGCAGACCATCGAAGTCACGGCAGCGGCGGGCGCCCAGCTGCAGACAACGACCGCAACGGTAGGTTCGACGCTTGCCGGCGAGTTTCTGCTGCTGCTGCCGAACCTCTCCCGCGACGCCTATGCGCTCCAGACGCTGAACGTGGGCGTGACGCCGAGCGGCCAGGTGGCCGGAACCCAGACGGACCAGAACACGTACCTGATCGATGGGGCCAACGTCACCGACGACAATTCCGGGAACCTCAGCTACAACTCGATGCCCAATCTCGGCGTCGCCTCGGGCGTGATACCGACTCCAGTTGAGAGCATCGAGGAATTCAAGATGTCGACCAGCAACCAGACGGCCGACTTCGCCAACTCTGCCGGCAGCCAGATCCAGATGGTCACGAAGCGCGGAACCAATCAACTGCACGGCTCGGTTTACGAGTACTACTTCGGGAGCAACGTCGGAGCCGCCAACTCGTGGAAGAACAACCATACGAAGTCGGGCAGCCTGCCGTATACGCCGCTACCCTCGAGCCACTACAACCGCTTTGGAGCGACCGCGGGCGGTCCGATAGTGCCTAAGGAATTTCTGGGCGGGAGGTGGTACCTTTTCGGCAACTTCGAGGCATATCGGTCCCCGAACAACACCACTTATTCAGCAACAGTGCCCACCGCGTTGATGCGCGCGGGAGTCATCCAAGTCCAGGACAAGAGTGGCAATTACGTACCGTACAACCTCAACCCCACTCCGGTCACGGTGGGCGGCGTCACCTATCAGCCGGCAAAGTGCGGCTCGGCCAATGCTCCCTGCGATCCGCGTGGGATCGGGCTGAACCCAATTGTTAACCAGCTCTGGTCAAAGTACATGCCCTTGCCAAACGACCCACAGGCTGGCGACACATACAATACCCAGGGCTATCGCTCGACGATTAGAATCCCGCAGAGTACCAACACCTTTGTGGCTAGGGTTGATCATGACTTTGGTCCGAAATGGCACTTCATGGCGTCCTACCGCTACTATAGGGACAGAGCATTTGGGAACAGCCAGGTTGACATCGGCGGTTTGCTGCCGGGCTGCACATTCGGACAAGCGTGCTCCGTGTACACGACGCCTAACCAGCCCTGGACCATAGTGGGCGGGCTCACAACGACTGTCACGAACCACCTGACCAACGACATCCGCGTCAGCTACGTTCGTAACCTCTGGGCATATGGCTCGGCCATGGCTCCGCCGCAACTCCCCGGCCTTGGCGGCGCGATCGAAATCGGCGGTGAAACCTCGGCCGCGCTGATCCCGTACAACGTCAACAATCAGAGCGTGCGCGCGCGCGAGTGGAACGGGCAGGATAAGCAGCTCAAGGATGATGTCAGCTATCTCCGTGGCAATCACCTGTTCCAGTTCGGTGGCAGCTTTCAGCGCAACTTCGACCAGATGTACCGTACCGACAACGGTGTCGGCATCATGTCGGCTCTGGTCTATCAAATCTACGACACGGGCATCGCGTTCACCTCGGCTTATCAGCCTACCGGCCTGCCCAGCAGCTCGCTGACGCCCTGGAACCATCTTTACGCACAAGTACTGGGCATGGTCAATCAGCCTCAGGCGCTCTTCACGCGCAAGTTTCCCGACCTGACCCTGAATCCGATGGGGACCCCGATGTTTCCTCAAGCCGTCATCTGGTATTACAACGCGTATCTCACCGACACCTGGCACGTGCGGCCGAAATTCACGTTGACATACGGCCTCGGATACATGGTTGAAACGCCGCCGTATGAGATCAGCGGGAAACAAGTGATCACAGTGGATCCCGACAACAAGCCGCTCAGCGTCCCTGCCTACCTGGAGGCAAAGAAAAAAGCAGCTCTCGCCGGGCAAGTCTACAATCCGACCATTGGGATGACGCTCGTCAGAAACGTCGCTGGGGGAGGCTTGAAGTACCCCTACAAAGACTTCTTTGGCGGGCTCAGCCCACGGATAGCCGTGGCCTGGAATCCGAGTTTCAGCGGCGGTATCTTGGGCAAGATCTTCGGCAATGGCGACATGGTCATCCGCGGCGGCTACAGCCGGATTTTCGGCCGGCTGAACGGCGTGAAGCAGGTCATGTCTCTGGTGAACAACACCGGCGCAGGCCAGCCAATCTCCTGTGTCGGAGCCAGCAAGGACGGGAAGTGTTTGGGGAACCTCGGCGTAGACCCGACCACGGCGTTTCGTATCGGAACGGACGGCATGGTCGCCCCGATGCCGACCCTAACCCCGACTCTGCCTCAGCCCTATTTCCCGGGCATAGGCGTCAATCCTGCGGCAGGAGACGGCGCGGGGATCGATCCAGACTTCAAGCCCAACCGCTCCGATCAGTTCACCATCTCGATTCAGCGTGCGTTTTCGAAGAAGTTTACACTAGAGGTCGGCTACATCGGGCGGATGATCCGAAACGAGTTTATGCCCGTCAACCTGGACGCTGTGCCCTACATGTTGACCCTGAGCGGGCAGAGATTCGACAACGCCTGGGCCAGCCTGTACACCGCAGTCAGCTCTGGTGCGACGGTTGCGACGCAGCCGTGGTTTGAAGCCGCGCTGGGCGGGGCGAGTTCGCCTTACTGCTCCGGATACGCCAGTTGCACCGCTGCCGTGGCCGCAAAACAGAGTACCAACATTAAAGGGACTCGGGTCTACGACTTTTGGGCCGCTCTCTCGAGAGATGCCTCCTGGAAGCAGGGCCGTACCCAGTACAGCTCCAATCCCGCCCAGGGTACATCCCTGATTCAGTACACAAGCCTTGGGTTCGGGAACTACAACGCTGGCTATGTCTCGTTTACGGCGCGCGACTGGCACGGCTTGGCGGCTCGATCCAACTTCACCTGGGGCCGGGCCCTGGGTACCGGATTCGCGGCCCAGTCAGCCACGTCGAATACCGTCCTCGACGTATGGGACTTCCACGCCAATTACGGGCCGCAGGGCTATGATATCAGGTTCATCTACAACGTTGCGATGACCTACCAGCCCGAGTTCTACAAGAGCCAGAAGGGAGTCCTGGGCCGAGTGCTGGGCGGATGGGCCATCGCTCCGATCTTCACCGCCCAGAGCGGCTCACCGCTGAGGGTGACCACCTCCTCCGGCAACTCCGGGGCTTTCGGTGAGATCTACTCCAGCAGCGGCAGCTCCAACAATGAAAACGCGGTGCTGCTTGTGCCGTTCACCGGCGGCAACTCCGCGCACTACAATGTCACCGTTCCAAGTGGCGCGGGCCTTAACGGCAACCCGGACAGGGGCGGCTCCGGCATCAACATGTTTGCCGACCCGAATGCTGTCCTCGCCCAATTCCGGCGGTTGATACTGGGCATCGACCACGGTGGAAACGGCACCGGCGTCCTCCGCGGTTTCCCGACCTGGAACCTCGATATGACTCTTTCGAAGGAGATTCATGTCGCAGAACGCGTTGGCGCCACGCTGATGTTCCAGTTCAACAATATTTTGAACCACTTCCAGCCATCTAACCCTACTGTGAACATCGACAGCATAGGGTCATTCGGTGTGGTTACCGGCCAAACCGGCACTTCGCGGCGGATGCAATTCGGTCTGCGCATCGGCTTCTAGAAGGTTTCTTCCGCCCGGGGGGCCGAAACCGGCCCCCCTTCCCACTTTTCAGCATGTAGAATTGCCGCGGATTTCGCGAATTTACACCGAAGTAGATCGGCCGTCAGCGCCCGCTTAACCGTTTATCACTCGTCACTTGTTTGCTGCCGGCAAACGCTGCTATGATGAGGGCCGAAATTCATTTGCGCCCATAGCTCAGGTGGATAGAGCATCTGCCTTCTAAGCAGAGGGTCGCAGGTTCGAGTCCTGCTGGGCGTACCACTTAAGCTCTTAATCGCCAATCAAACGCAGATCTCATAAGAATACGCTTGGAAGCATTTCACACACAGGTGCGCCCGAGGAAGTTCGGAGTGAGGCGCGCCCGGGCGGCCTCAACTACGGCGTTCTCAACCGTTGCCTCCGACTGGGCACGGATGCAATTGACCTCGGCGATGAAGAAAAGCCAATGAACTTTTGGAGGTTGTATTGCGTTTCTGGGGGAGAGAATTGACTGATTGTCTGCCTTGTTCATAGAGGTGGGAGCCCAATATGCACGCTCTGGTGCAAGACATTCGGTTTGGCATGCGGATGCTACGCAGGAATCCCGGTTTCACCGCGGTCGTCGTAATAGTACTGGCTCTGGGAATCGGGGCCAACACCACCATATTAGGCGTAATCAATGCCCTGCTCTTCTTTCCGATCCCCTATAAAGATGCAGATCGCATCGTATTCGTCACCGAAGCCAGCGAGCGGCTGCGCGGCGGGGGACCGACCTCATTCCCGACCTTCCTCGACTGGAAGAACCAGAATCAGGTTTTTGATGACATGGCGGCGTTCTCGTATGAAGCCGTCAATTTGACCGGTGGAGGCGAGCCGGAGCGCCTCGGTGGAGTCCGCGTCTCAGAAAGTGCGATGCGCCTGTTGGGCGTGAAACCGATGCTGGGCTACCCCTTCATGGCTGCGGAGTATGCGCCCGGCGCCGATCGGGTCGTCCTGCTGAGCCACGGCCTTTGGCAACGGCGGTTCGGCGCCAGTCCCGACATTATCAGCAAAACCGTTACCGTCAACGGCCGGGCGTGCACAGTCGTGGGAGTCCAGCCGGCAGATCTGAAGACGGCCGTCACCCTTGGCTACGAACCGGCATGCTGGATGCCGCTTGTTCCTCCGACCTCCCAGGACCGCAGCGCCCGATCTTTTCTTGCTCTTGCTCGCCTGAAGGCGGGGATCACGCTGGAACGAGCGCGAGCGGATATGGAGATCATCGCCCGCCGCATACAAAAGTCGCATCCGGAGACAAACGCAGGCTGGACGGTGATCGTCAGCCCACTGCGCGGGGAGGTCGACACAGCAGCTTATGTTCTGCTGGTGATTCTGGTCGGCTCCATCCTTGGGCTCGTCTGCGCCAATGTGACCAACCTGCTGCTGGCTCGAGCAACGGGACGGGAGAAAGAGATCGCCATCAGAACGGCTTTGGGCGCGCGGCGCATGCGCCTGGTGCGGCAGTTGCTGACGGAAAACCTGCTGCTCACGCTGATGGGCTGCTGCCTGGGAGTGCTGGCAGCTGCCTGGGCTTGCGCTCTGATCAACAACAGATTCGCCGACACAAACCTCGGTCTGATCGAGATCCGGCTCGACGCTCGAGTCCTGGCAGCGACATCCGTCCTCTTTCTGATGGCCGGAATAGTAGTAGCATTCCTCCCCGCCCTGCAGAGCTCTCGAGCCGATCTGAGCCAACCGTTGAAAGAAGGAAACATAAGCCTGTTTCGGAGCTCATCGAAGCGCCGCCTCAAGAGTCTACTGGTTGCTTCAGAAGTAGCCTTCTCACTGATGCTGTTGATCGGCGCCAGCCTGGCAGCAAAGAGCTGGTTCCTCCTCTGGAACGTTGATCTCGGTTTTCGCCCTGAGAAAGTCCTGTCAATGAGGATTTCCCTTACGAGCCTGCGGTACCCGAACCGCAACCAGCAGGTCGCTTTCTTCCAGCAACTCCTGAGCCGTCTTCAGGCTCGGCCGCGGATTCAGTCGGCCGGCGTGGCCAGCGACCTCCCGGCGGCCTCGCCAGAGCGCGCCTTCACGATCGCGGGGCAGCCAGTGCAGGCATCCAGTGAGGCTCCTCAGGCCCGCTTCACCGCCGTGAGCGCCGGGTATTTCCGGGCGATGACCATTCCCTTGAGGACGGGGAGACACTTCACGGAGCAGGATGTCGCGAACTCGCCGCCTGTGGCCATCGTCAACGAAGCCATCGCGCACAGATACTGGAACGGCCAGGATCCAGTGGGGCACCGGATCGAGGTGGCGGGCGTATCACGCACGATCATCGGCGTTGCGGGAGACGTTAGAAGCATCCCGCTCAGCCTCAAGCCCGTTCCTGAAATATATGTCCCGTTCACGCAGGTTCCCGGCAGCGACATGGCGTTGGTGGTGCAAACGCAACTGGCAGATCCGCTTGAAATCGCAGCATCCGTCAAGCAGGATGTGCGGGCTGTGGATCGCGATCAGCCGGTATCCAGAATCATGACGATGGAAAAGGTCTGCGCCTCGAACATGGGAGCCATCAAGCTTGGAACCTCCGTACTCAGCCTCGTGGCCCTGGGCGCCTTGATTCTGGCGTCGGTGGGGATCTACGGCGTTCTGGCCTTTTCGGTGTCGCAGCGCACAAACGAGATCGGCATTCGCATGGCGCTCGGCGCCCGGCCGCGTGACGTGCTACTGCTGGTGCTGCGCCATGGGCTGACCCTGACGCTATTCGGCATCATCCCTGGCCTGGCGGCTTCCTTCGCCATCGGGAGGGTGATCTCGAGTTCGCTCTTCGGAGTGAGTCCGGTTGAACCCCTCATCCTCGCCGGCACCTCTCTGCTGTTTGTCGTGGTGGCACTCGCAGCCTGCTACCTGCCTGCCAGACGGGCGGCAGAGGTCGATCCTATCCAGGCGCTGCGCAGCTTGTAGTCCAGGCTCGCAACGGACGCTATGCGCAGCACCTCGCCGGTTCTCCACGCCATCGGGCTGAATCACGAAAAGAAATCCTCCGTTCACTTCTTGCGCCAATCCGCAATTCGCCGCTTTGTGATCGCTTGACATTCGTGGAATGCGAGTTCAGACTTGCTCACACTTGCGTGAAGCTCGATCTTCAAGATGGCGAAGTCGGGATTTTATCGGTGGTGAGCGTTCGGACAAAAAACCACAGAGACTTCAAAAACCCCCAAAAATCCGTGGCATCTTCTGCAACGTCTTTCAGGTCTTCGTGGTTTGCGCTGCCCATCCGAGTTTGTCCTGGCTCTAGGGGATCAACAAAACGTCATTGGATAACCGCACATTAGGAGGAACCATGCGATCGTACCATCGTTGGTGTAGGAACCTCTTTCTGGGATTGCTTGGCATCATGCTCTGGAGCGCGCCAGGGCCCGCACAACGAGGCGGCCAAGGCCCAGCGTCAGTACCGGAGGGCTTGCGGTTCCGCTTCATGGGGCCGGCCTCGGGCAACCGCATCGCATCCGCTTCCGGTGTACCCGGAGACCTGAGCACCTATTACGCAGGAGCGGCTTCCGGCGGCATCTGGAAATCTACCGACGGCGGCAGGACTTGGAATCCGATTTTTGATGATCAGCCGGTGGCCGCCATCGGCGCCCTGGCCGTGTCCTCGTCCAATCACGATATCGTCTGGGCAGGAACGGGCGAGGCCTGGGCCATCCGCGATTCCGACATGATGGGAGACGGAGTCTACAAGTCTACCGATGCCGGCCGAACCTGGACGCACATGGGCCTCGACGAGACGGGCCGCATCGGTCGCATCGTCATCCACCCAACCAACCCGGACATCGTGTACGTCGCCGCGCTCGGCCGTGTCACCGGCCCGCAACAGGAGCGCGGGGTGTACCGCACGACCGACGGTGGCAAGACGTGGCAACGCGTGCTCTTCGTCAATCCGAACACCGGCTGCTCCGGCATTGCGATGGACCCGAATGACCCGCAGGTGTTGTTTGCCGCCATGTGGCAGGTGGAGATGCATACCTACGGCATGTTCAGCGGCGGCCCCGGAAGCGGAGTCTATGTCTCGCGCGATGGCGGTTCCACTTGGAAGCCCATCGAGGGACACGGCCTGCCTAAGCCTCCTGTCGGCAAAATTGATGTTGCGATTGCGGCCAAGGATTCCAAACGCGTCTACGCGCTGATTCAGACTGCCGACCAGGGGTCGATCTGGCGCTCGGACGACGGCGGCGAGAACTGGAAGTCCATGAGTTGGCAGCGGGCTCTGATCGGGCGCGCAGGCTATTACATCCGCATCGCAGTATCGCCGGCCAACCCGGACGAAGTGCTGGTATCCAACAGCAGCTTTTGGGTCTCTACGGATGGCGGCAAATCGTTCGGCTCAGGGCGTGGCTTGGGTGGGGGTGACAACCACGACATCTGGATTGATCCCACCAATGCCAACCGAGTCATTGTCACCCATGACGGTGGCATGAAGATAACCAACGACCACGGCATGACCTCCACTAGCGTTTCGCTCCCCATCGGGCAGATGTATCACGTCGCCGTGGACAATGACGTCCCCTACCACATTTACAGCAACATGCAGGACGACGGCACCATGCGCGGGCTCAGCACGACGCCTGAAGCCAGCCCGAACGCCGCTGCTGGAGGAGGATTTGGCGGAGGCGGAGGGTTCGGCGCGCCAGGCGGTGGTGCAGGAGGCGCAGCGGCCGCAGCCGGCAGAGGTGCAACAGCCGGAGCGGGGGCAGCAGGTGCAGCCGGCAGAGGTGCAACAGCCGGAGCCGCCGCGAGTGCGGCAGGCGCAGCCGGTGCTGGAGGGTTCGGCGGTGGCGGCCGCGGAGGCGGGGGTGCCGGCACCTGGGACCACGGCCTGGGTGGATGCGAATCCGGTTTCACCATTCCAGACCCCACAAATTCAAACATCATCTGGTCGTCATGCTATGGCGACGAAGTGACACGCTATGACTACACGACCAAGCTCGCCCGCTCGGTGAGCCCATGGATGCACACGCTCGACTCGGAGCCGAACAAACTCAAGTATCGGGCGCACTGGACACCACCTCTGGCCATCGATCCCTTCGATCACAACACCGTCTACTTCGGCGCGCAGGTTATCTTCAAGACCTCCAACGGAGGCAACAGCTGGAGTGTCATCAGCCCGGACCTTTCGACCCAGGATCCAAGATACATCGTTTCCTCCGGAGGCATCGTGGGCGACAATCTCGGCCAGTTCTACGGTGAGGTTGTTTTTGCTATCGCTCCTTCCGAAATCCAAGAGAACCTCATCTGGGCAGGGACCAATGACGGCAAGGTCTGGTACACCAGAGATGGCAGCCATTGGAACGACGTCACGGCCAACATTAAAGGAGTGCCCCCCATGGGCACGATCTCGAAGATCGAGCCGTCTCACTTCGACCCTGGCACGGCCTACGTCGCCGTTGACTTGCACCTGATGGACAACCGCGATCCCTGGCTATACAAGACCACGGATTTCGGACAGACCTGGACCAAGATCACGGGAAACCTGCCAACCGGCCGCCCACTCGCGTACGCCCGTGTCATCGCGGAGAATCCAAACCGCAAGGGCATGTTGTTCGCGGGCACGGGCAACGCGCTTTACTATTCGCTGGACGACGGCGCGAACTGGAAACAGTTGAAAGAGGGCCTGCCGCCGGCACCGGTCTCCTGGATTGTGGTGCAGAAACAGGCTCACGATCTGGTCGTGTCAACCTATGGCCGCGGGCTTTATATTATGGAAGACATCACGCCGCTCGAGCAGGGGGCGATGGAAGGGACTTCCGACGCGGCTGTGCGTCTCATGGCGCCGCGTCCCGCCTACCGGCAGACGCGCGGCGGGCGGGCTCTCTTGAGCTATATGCTCAAATCTGTTCCGAGAGATCCCGTGCAAATTGAGATTCTCGATGCGAGCGGGAACGTCATCCGCAAGCTGCCTCAGGCTACTGGCCGAGTAGGGCTCACCCGCGTGGCCTGGGGGGACCTTCGCTATGGGGCCTCGGCTCGGATGGTTGCTCTGCGCACCACTCCTCCTCAAAACCCGCACATCTGGGAGGAACCGCGCTTCCAGAACGCCCAGACGCGCCCCGTCACGCACTGGGGCATTTCACAAAACCCAACCCTCCCGACGGCGGCGCCAGGCAAATACACGGTGCGCCTGACGGTCGATGGGCAGTCTCACACGCAGCCGCTCGAGGTTCTGTTGCCTCCCCGAAACGGCGGCTCGGCGGCCGATATCGAAGCGTCGGTCAAGTTGCAGCTCCGGGTCATAGACGACATCAGTACCGTGTCGGACATGACAAACCAGATCGAGTGGATGCGTAAGCAGCTCGAGGACACGCGCAAAACGGTGGCCGGCCAGAGCGGCAAGGAAGCTCAGCTCAAGGCCGTGGACGGAATCGACAAGAAGATGCAGGACGTCGAATATCAGCTGATCACGAGGTCGGAGGCCCTCAGCGACGACAAATACTACGTCGAACAATACAAGCTCTACCTCAACTTCATCTGGCTGTATCAGGAGATCGGACCAGGCGGAGGGGACGTAGCCGGCACTGCGGACTTTGGTCCAACCGAGACAGCCGTCGGCATCGTAACAGACCTGGAAAAACAACTGCAAGCTGTGCAGGTGCAGTATAAAAACCTGATGGAGAAGGAAATTCCAGCCTACAATCAATCGATCGCGGGCAGCGGACTTCCCCCGATAGACACTTCTCCTCCTCCCCTCGTGAATCGCACCATTCGGTAACACATGAAGGAGACACTCGACACCGGGAGCAGCAACCACGCTGCTCCCGGCGGTTCGATCATTTTTCTCCTCAACTGTGCTGATATTTTTTGCGTGAGCGTTGGGGGGAAAATGCTATCATTTGCCGGCCGGCAACTCTTGTGGTGAGCGTAGCTCAGCTGGTAGAGCTCTGGATTGTGGCTCCAGCGGCCGGGGGTTCGAATCCCCTCGCTCACCCCACCCGCGCGCACCCGTAGCTCAGTTGGATAGAGCGTCGGACTTCGAATCCGCAGGCCGCCCGTTCGAGTCGGGCCGGGTGCGCCACCTATTGCACTCCAGGCATACTGGCGCATAGGCAACTCCCCCGCCTTCAATGTGTCGCTGGTGCAGCTTTCCTTTCTGGAGATCTGCCCGGCAGGTCAATAATGAGCGGCAAAACACACTTGATAGGTTAGAGCCATGGCGAGTAGAGAACATCTTGGCCGGTTGAAAGATGCCATCGAGAGGAACGACAGGGCGAGTTGGAACAAGTGGCGGGAGCAGAATCGTGATGTCAGGCCGAACCTGATCGGCGTGGTACTACGGCAATTCAGACAGTGGTGTGTACCCCTTGGAGCGATGCCGTCGCATACCGAAAACGAACCTCGAAGACCCCAAAGACCTCAAAGAACCAAGAGCTAAGGGGGCTTTGGTTGCGCCGGACGCGATTCCGCAGCTGCGCTGCGGAATCCACTCCTGGCGTGGGCATCGGGGACAAGCGCACATGGGTGATGGGTGCGACAGGGGAACCCGGGGATCTCAGCGTGCGCTCCAGGCTCCAGGACAGCTTCCTCTGCGCTTTTGTCCCCGATGCCCGCGCCAGGAGTGGCAGCCAAAGCCTGTTTCCGACGTACCATCCATCGCAATCCTGTGTAGTCCCAGGATCTTGGTGGTCTTGGTGACTTGGTGGTCTTTAAGGTTCCAAAGGCATTCGGATGATTGGCATGCAGTGTCTGAATCGCTGGTGGTACTAATCGGCAGGGACCTGAGCGTCGCAGACTTGCGCAGCGCGGACCTGAGCGGCGCGAATCTGAGCAGCGCGATCTTGGGCGGCGCGAATCTTAGCGGTACGAGATTGCACAACCCGGATCTGAGGGGTGTTGATTTCAGCGAAGCAAGAGTTCGATGGTCGACACTTGCAGACGTCGACTTGAGTAAAGTCAAGAGACTTGCCACTGTCAGGCATTACTAACCTTCGTCTATCAGGCTGCTGTAAATTCGAGTTGCTGCCCAAATCGTTTCCCAAGAGGGTTCGGAGCAGCTTCTCAGGCGCAACCGGCGGGCGGCCGACGTCGGCATAAAGGCTTTCGAACAAGAACGACAGATCTTTGAGAACGGTGTCAACCACCGTACCGGTGGGTCTCAGCTGGTGGTCTGTGGGCGCTCGGTTCTCTGCTGAGATGCGACTGAACATCCAATCCTGTCGTTTGTCCGCACTGCGCATTGTTTTTTCCTGGGGGGATTATCAGGGAGGTTCAATCATAAAGATGCGCGAAAGCCAAATTGGTTGCGCTTTGTAGTCATCCTGCTGCCGGCATCGACACGCTCTATCAATCGCAGGGAAAGATAACGGATGCCTTCCTACGGGGCGCTGGCGTACCAGTAGACATGATCGGCTATATTCGCTCAATAGTTTGCTGTGACATCCCGTACGGGGACTTCGAATCCGCAGGCCGCCCGTTCGAGTCGGGCCGGGTGCGCCACCTCCTTGCATAACGCTGGCCGCGGCTTTTTTTCCGCCTTGGAGCTGTTATATACTCAGCGTCATGCTGAGCGAACAGACCAAGGGTGTTTTCGTCATCTCCGTAACTCCGTTCACCGACAGCGGGGAAATCGACTACAGCTGCATCGATTCGCTGATGGATTTTTACATCAACAAAGGGGTTCACGGCATCACGATTCTCGGGATGATGGGAGAGGCACAAAAACTTTCCTTCGCCGAGACGGAAGCATTTACGAAACAGGTCCTCAGCGTGCTCCGTGGCCGCGTTCCGGTCATCGTGGGGGTCAGCAACGCGGCATTCGCCAATATCAGGACGCTCGCCTGGACCGCGATGGATGCCGGCGCTGCCGGGGTCATGATCGCCCCGATAACGGGTCTTCGCAGTGACGACCAGCTGTACGAATACTACGCCGGCGTTTTCGAAGCGCTGGGACCGAACGTCCCAGTTGCCTACCAGGATTATCCTCAATCCACAGGCGTATACCTGTCTGCCGCTGTCTTCGGCCGTATGGTGAAATCGTTCCCGCAGCTCGTCATGCTGAAGGCTGAGGACTGCCCGGGCCTGCGGAAGCTCTCTCAGATCAGAGCCGACGAGAGGCATGGGCAGCGGCGCGTTAGCATTGTCGTCGGCAACGGAGGGCTGTACCTGCCGCAGGAGCTACGGCGAGGCGCCGACGGCGTGATGACGGGATTCGCCTACCCCGAGATGCTGGTGCAGGTGTACGAGCGGTTCGTCGCGGGTGATCTCGACGAGGCAGAAGACGTCTACGATGCGTATCTTCCCCTGGCGACCTACGAGCAGCAGCCTGGATACGGGCTTGCGGTGCGCAAGGAGATCCTCCGCAGGCGCGGTGCCATCGCCTCGGCGAGAGTGCGCAGCCCAGGCGTTGTCCTGAACCAAACCGACCTGCGCGAGCTGGATGCGCTGCAGGAACGTCTTGCGCGCGCTTTGGGCCGGCTCCGAAAATCCTGACCGGCCGAGGAATCCAATGTCTGCGAGCTTTGATCTGATCATACGGAACGGCATGGTCGTCACCGCGGCGGACCGGGTGCGGTGCGACATCGGCATCCGCGCAGGACAAATTGTCGCCCTCGCCGAGAGCCTGCAGGCGCCATCGCAGGAAACCATGGATGCCACCGGACGGCTGGTGTTGCCAGGCGGAATCGACAGCCACTGCCACATCGACCAGAAATCGTCGACCGGTCTGATGACGGCGGACGATTTTTATTCGGGCGGAGTTTCGGCTGCATGCGGCGGAACCACGACCATCATCCCCTTCGCGGCCCAGCACCGCGGGCAATCGCTGCGCGACGTGGTTCGTGACTATCACAAACGGGCGGAAAGCAGGGCCTTTGTCGATTATGGCTTCCACCTCATCATTTCCGATCCGACGCAGGAGGCGCTGGAGAAGGAATTGCCCGAGCTGATCGGCCAGGGATGCACCTCTTTCAAGGTCTACACGACGTACGACTCGCTGAAGCTTACCGATCGCCAAATCCTGGAGGTGCTCGCCGCCGCGAGGCGTGAGGGCGCAATGGTGATGGTCCATGCGGAAAACAGCGACGCCATCGCGTGGACGACCGAGCGGCTGCTCCGGGCGGGCCAAAGGGCGCCGCGTTTCCACCCGGCGTCGCGGCCGCAGATCGCGGAGCGCGAGGCAACTCACCGCGTTATCGCCCTGGCGGAATTGGTCGACGTTCCAATACTGATCGTTCACGTGTCCGGCACGGAGGCGCTCGAGCAGATAGCCTGGGCCCGGAGCCGCGGTCTGAAGATCTACGCCGAAACCTGTCCTCAATACCTGCTGCTCACTGCCGCCGATACCGACAGGCCGGGATTCGAGGGGGCAAAGTTCATGTGCAGCCCTCCGCCGCGCGAAAAGGTCGACCAGGAAGCGGTGTGGCAGGGCCTGACGGCCGGCCTTGTTCAGGTGTTTTCTTCGGATCACGCGCCTTACCGGTACAATGACCCGCAAGGAAAGCAGGCGCACGGGCTGAACGCCCCCTTCACAAAAGTCCCAAATGGCATCCCCGGTCTCGAGACGCGCTTGCCCCTGCTGTTTTCAGAAGGAGTCGGCAGGGGGCGCATCGACATAAATACGTTCGTTGCATTAACGGCCACAAATGCAGCAAGAATCTACGGCCTCTACCCGAAAAAAGGAACCATCGCCGTAGGGAGCGACGCAGACCTGGCAATCTGGGACCCGGAAGTTGAGGTCACAATAAGCAAAGAGGTGTTGCACGACAGGATGGACTACACGGCCTTCGAGGGTGTGAAAGTGAAGGGTTGGCCTGTTGTCACGATTGCGCGTGGCGAGGTGGTTTGGGCCCAGGGCGAGGTCCAAGGCAATCCCGGGCGAGGTCGCTTTCTTAAACGCGAAAGGCGACAGGCTGGATCCCAGGCTCTTTTCGGGCCTCGCTGCACAAATCCGGATGATTTCCAGCCCGACCGATGCTAATTTGCTCCTACAGGACAGAAGCAGATTGCCATCTGACAACCGGTTTGACCATCAGCAAGGGAGGTATGCTATGCGACGAAACGTGGCAACCACATTCTTCGGTTTGCTGGCACTGACGATCACAATTGGCGCACAGACGAAGCCGCCGGCGACCTTCGCCGATTACGGCCAATGGGAGGCGCTGGCTTCCGCAGGCAGCCGCGGAGGCTTCTCCCCGGATGGCCGCTGGCTCGTTTATACCATCAACCGCTCGAACCGGAACAACGAGCTGCGCATCACCAAGCTCGCCGACGGCACGACGAAGGTGGCCGAATTCGGCGCCCAGCCCGTCTACTCGTCCGACTCGAAGTGGTTCGCATACAGCATCGGTCAATCCGAAGCTGAACAGGAAAGGCTGAGAAGCGAGCAACGGCCGGTCCAGAACAAACTCGGCTTGCTGAACCTCGCCTCGGGCGAGACGACGACCATAGACGGTATCGAGTCGTTCTCCTTCAGCCCCGACGGAGCCTACCTCGCGCTGCGGCCCTACGGACCGGAGCGTCCGTCTGGATCACCCGCCCCTGCCGGAGGTGGTGGACGAGGGGGTGGGCGCGGCGGCGCGGGGGCCTCCGCAGCCGAAGATACACCGGGCACGACGCTCATTGTCAGGCAGCTAGCGAGCGGCCGCGATACGACGTTCGGCAATATATCCCAGTTCGCGTGGCAGGACGCCGAACACAGCCACCTGCTTGCCATGATCATCAGCGCCGCCGGCAAGATGGGCAACGGAGTGCACCTGTTCGATCCGGAAACGACCGTGCTGCGTGTGCTCGATTCGGCGCCCTCGATCTACACGGACCTTGCATGGCGGAAGGATGCACCGGATCTTGCCGTGCTTCGGGCGAAGGCTGACGATCGCAAAGAGGGCTCGACGTATGCCGTGCTGTCCTGGACCGGTATCGGCAAGACCGAACGTCTGCGTATGTACGATCCCACGGCCGACTCCATATTCCCGGCGGGTATGCGGACCGTCTCGTTCCGCCGGCTCTCATGGTCGGACGATGGCAACGCGCTGTTTTTCGGAATAGCGAAGTGGGAGGACGCAGTGGCGCCTGCAGCACGAGGCGGTAGAGGCACAGGGGCCTCGGGACGAGGAGGCAGAGGCGCCGGTGCTGCCGCAGCCGACGAGCCCGCAGGCCTCGAGATCTGGCATTGGACTGACGTGGTCGTCATGCCCAAGCAGAAGGTGGACGCGCCTTCGGATCGGCGACGCAGCATGCTGGCCGCCTGGCATCTCGACAGCGGCAAATTCGTCCAACTCGGCCAGGACCCGATCAACGAGCAAGTAACGCCCATCCGGCGTACGAATCTCGCGTACGTTGCAGAGTGGTCGAAGTACGCGATGGACCGGACAATTGGCCGTCCGGGCTCTGATCTCTATCTCGAGGACATCACGACAGGTGCGCGGACGAAAATCAGGGACAATGTCATCGACCGGTACGTACAGGCGGGCCCCGGTGGAAAGTACCTGCTCTTCTTGCAGGACGATCAGTACTGGACGCTCAATCTCGCCACGCGCGCGTTCACAAACATCACGAAGGCCGTGCCGACATCCTTCATCGATAAGGAGTCGGACCAAACGATCAAGCAGAAGCCGCCCTTCGGCGTCGCAGGCTGGACAAAAGACGACGCGGCCGTACTCCTCTATGACAAGTTCGACATCTGGCAGATATCGTCCGACGGCTCGAAGGCACAGCGCCTGACCAACGGCGCGGCCGATCGGATCCGCTATCGGCTCACCCGACTCGATCAGACGGGAGGCGGCGGCATGCGGGGAGGATTCTCAGGGTCTGCTGCCGATCAGTGGATTGACCTCAGCAAGGCAGTGTACTTGAGCATGAACGGGGAATGGACGAAGAAGTCGGGCTACGCGCAGTTGAAGCCGGCGGCGGGAATCGATCGCCTCGTGTGGCTCGACAAGAGCGTAGGCTCACTTGCCAAGGCGGAAGATGCCGAGGTATACGGGTACATTGTACAGGACTACGACGACTCACCTGACATCTTCGTCGCCGGGGCGGATTTGAAGGATGCCAGGCAGGTTACCACGACTAATCCGTTCCAGAGCAGTTTCGCCTGGGGCCGCAGTGAGCTGGTCGAGTACAAATCTGACAATGGCAAGACGATGCAGGGCGCACTCTACTACCCAGCCGGGTACGAGTCAGGCAAGAAGTACCCGATGATCGTCTACATGTACGAGTTGCTCTCGCAAAACGTTCACCGCTACGTCGCGCCGTCCGATCGCGACTACTACAACACCTCCGTCTTCACGAGTCACGGCTACTTCGTCTTCCAGCCGGACATCGTTTTCGCGCCGCGGCAGCCCGGTGTCTCGGTGGTGCAATGTGTCGTGCCAGGCGTGAAGAGAGTGCTGCAGATGGGAATGATCGATCCTAAGCGGGTCGGCTGCGTCGGGCACTCTTGGGGCGGGTTCGACGCGGCTTATCTCGCCGCGTACACAAACGGCATCTTCGCCGCTGCGGTTGCCGGTGCGCCGCTTACGGATCTCGTCAGCATGTACGGTGACCACCACTGGGGCCCGGGCATCGCGGAGACCGATCACATCGAAACGGGGCAGGAGCGCATGGAGGTGCCTCTCTGGGAAGATTTGCAGCACTACATTACGAACTCTGCAGTCATGAACGTGCAGAACATGACGGTGCCGCTACTGCTTGAAGAAGGCGATGCCGATGGGACGGTGTTCTGGCATCAGAGTGTCGAGCTTTACAATATCGCCCGGCGCGCAAAGAAGGACGTCGTGTTTCTCGTTTACAACGGCGAGGACCACGGCCTGCGCCAGAAGAAGAATCAGACCGATTACCAGCACCGTATCCTTGCCTGGTTCGGGCATTACTTGAAAGATGAACCTGCCGAGGCCTGGATTACGAACGGACAAAGCTACCTGGATCGCGACGCGGAGGTGAAGCGGCTGACGGCGATAAAGTAGCGACGGGCACATGGGGCCGTGTCTCCAAAATCCAGGATTTCTCGGAATTGGATTTTGGAGACGCGACCCCCTCCACGGCACGGGTCGATCCGATCGAGTGTCTCCGTGCAGAATAGCCGGCGGGCAGGTACGGTCGCGGGCTTTCTGCCCGGCTAAGCCCAAGGGCGAATCTTGCCCCGGGCTCTTACTGGATGGTAATGCCTCCGGAACCAGTGTGGACATTGATCAAGTGCCCACCGCCGCGCACCTTGCCGCGCATTTCATGCTTGTTGATCGTCCCTGTCACGGTGATCGGATGATCCACGGTGATGCTGCCTGAACCCGAGTGAGCTACCAGGTCAAATGCCGCGTCGGCGCCCAGATGCAGGGCTACGTGTCCCGATGAGGCATCTACTTCCCAATCCCCCGCCGGAATTCCGCTGGCCGTGATTCCGCCGCTGCCGCTATGAGCACGCAGCGAACCGTTCACGCCGGAAACCTCGATGCGACCTGAACCGGTATGCACTTCCGCATCCCGCACCCCTTCAGCACCGGATGACGTCTGCTCCAGCGTGATGCTGCCGCTTCCGGTTTGCATCCGGGCGGACCCGGCGATGCGCCCGGCCTCGATAGAGCCGCTGCCGGTATGAGCCTCGACTTCCCCCCCTACTTGGTCGAGCCTGATGCTGCCCGATCCGGTGTGGGCAACCACATCGCCGCCGATGTTGTCTATTGCGATCGACCCTGACCCGGTGCTGGCGTCGACCGGTCTGCGGACCCCTTCGATCTTCAATCCTCCTGAACCGGTCTTGGCATGCACTTGGGTCTCGGCCGGAACCACAAGTTCGTAGCTGATGGAAACATTGTTTCTGTACGCTTCGTTGTCGATCCGCCCGATGCGGATGACATTGCCGGACTGCTCAATTGGAGGGTTTGCTTCCAAGTAACGGACTTTTTCCTGCGCGTTGCTCCTCCAATCATTACTGGCCCGGATCAGCCCGTAGACCTGCACTATCGAAGAATTCCCGGTGCGCACATCGATCCTGCCGGATCCGGACGTCACTTCCAGGTCTACCGCCCCGGTTACGTTCAGTGTTCGTTCAAACTTGCCTTCCACGGCGGGATAGGCCAAACCGCATCCCGAGAGGCAAAACAATAGAGCGCAAATGGGAAAAATGGCGATTTGTCTGGCGTGTCTCACGGCGTGCACCTCCTATCTTTCCCTTACTACGATTCCCCCATGTAAGACGTTCAATCAATCTCAATGGTTCGCCGGAAAAGACGAGATCATCCAACCGCCGGAAGGAGCGCCCCCTGGCCCTCTCAGCATGCCAGCAGCGGTCAGCACGCCGCCGCGCAACAAGCCGAACAGCATGAGCCGGCAGCTCCTTCACCCGGATTCAATCTTCAACTTTGTCGACAAGGATAAGGTCGTAGCCGTCCCGTACTTCGCTTCCGCAGATTCTTCGGAAAGACATGAGCTCCGCGGAAATACGGAATGTCCCCATTTTCCCAAACCAGCCGGGCGGAAATTCCGATTGTCCCCGCTTAAGCGCAATATTCTAAGCGCCAGAGTTTCTGGCTACCTCTCTCACTCCTTGCACCAGGAGATCGATGTCCCTGGTGGAGACGAAAATGTGAGTGGACACCCGCACCCCGAGCGTCCCACGATCTGCATTCCCGATCGTTCGCACCACGATGTTGTACTTCTCGCGGACATGGTTCACGACATCCTCCGGGTTTACGCCCTTGATTGAGAATGCCGTCAGGCCGGCGCTCAGGTACTCATCCGTGTTGGTATGCAGTTTGAAGCCCGGGATGTCTCGAAGACTGCTCTTCAGATAGGATGCGAGCGACTTCACGCGTCGTTCAACACGCGATTTCCCGATGACAGTCTGAAAATTGAGCGCTTCCCCGAGACCCATGACGAGTGCGTCGGCACGTTGGCTGAAGGTTTCAAACCGTTTTGCAGTTTTGTACGTATCCCAGCCGCTGAATCCGATCGTGGGCCACAGCTTGTCCTGCACGTCCTTGCGGACATAGAAAAAGCCCGCTTCGGGAGGCGCTCCAAGCCACTTGTATGGGCTCGAAGCATAGAAATCAACGCCCCAGTCATGTAGTTTGAGATCTATCATCCCGATCCCGTGCGCGCTGTCGGCAAGGATCAACAGCCCGTTTTTGTGCGCCAGGTCGCTGAGCTCTTTCAAAGGAGTAATCAGCCCGGTTATGAAAATTGTATGGGCCACGGCGATAATCTTGGTCCGCGGCGTAATGGCCTTTCTGAAGGCATCGACGATCTCCTCAACGCTCTTCGGGGGCACTCCGAGCGGGACCTCCGTCACTTTGATTCCATAGCGCTTGGCTTTGAGCCGCCATGCGTTGGTCATGCTCGGATGTTCCAGGTTGGACATGAGAACTTCGTCGCCTTCCTTCATGTCCAGACCATTGGCCACGAAATTGAGGCCTTCGGTGGTGTTCCTGGTGATCGCAACCTCGTCAGAGGAGACGTTGGCAAAACTGGCCAGCTTGTAGCGAACCTCCTCCACTTTGGCAGGAAAGTAGGTATACAAATCGGAAGGAGTGGTCATCTGAACTTTGAAATACTCCATCATCGTGTTATACACGGGCTGAGGGATTGGGCCCACCGTCCCGTTGTTCATCATGATGAGGTTGTTTTCCATCAAGTAATGCTTCTTGACCGCATCCCAGTAGGCTCCGTCGGGCGACGGCACCTGCTGGTAAGCGTCGTTGAGCGAATTGATACTGTCATAGATGGCGCCGTTCAATTCTCTCAGGGCGTACAGCGATAAAGCGGTTCCCCCAAGCAGGCGCTCGAAAAACTGTCTTCGGTCCATAAATGCACCTCCCTGGCAAGCCAGCAACTGAGATTTCGATAGGAAAGCAAGGTCGCGCCAAGCCTACTACCAGAGGGACTTCGCATTCAATCTTCTTCTGCAGGAGAGGGAACTCTCAGAGGGACGGCGGCGATGTTGAGCAACCGCTGAGTTCTGCTCGTCTGAGTTCTCAACTCTCAGTTTTCAGTCATCTTCAAGAGGGCTGCCTCAAGCGTTCCAAGCCCTTCTTAAGCGTCGCATCACTGCCAAAGCCTTTTGGATTGATTCCGAGTCTGAGAGACTCATTTAACGTCTAATCGATTGCTTTTGGGCTGCTGGGGTGAAGATAGCGTGAGTCGGCGCAGGAAGTACCTAAAATCCTCAAAATTGGTGACAGAGGAAAAACAAATGAGAAAGAAATGTCTGTTTGGCGTGACGAAGGTCGCGCTTTGCCTTATCGGCACATGCCTGTCGATGGCTACTACGGCTTGGTCGCAGTCCGGCACGGCTGTTCTCCATTCGCCGGACGACCGGTTGGCAATCACCTTCCAGACCGTCGCCAAGACCCAGCCCAGTCCTGCAGGACGCCCGAGTGCCCCGAGCAACCAGCCCCCTCCAGCGGGAGGCCAGCTTGTCTACTCGGTCTCGTTTCAAGGCAAACCGCTCATCGAGCAATCGGCGCTCCGCCTCGACCTGCAAGGCCAGAAACCCCTGGGATCAGAAGTCCGCATCGTGAACACCGCTTTTTCGAAGACCGATGAAACATACCGCCTCGTCACAGGCAAGGCGAGTTCAGTTCGCAACCAGTGCAACGCGCTTCGCATTGACCTCGAGGAAACCGGAGACCCTGGGCGAAAGCTTGTGATAGAAGCCAGAGCATATGACGACGCCGTGGCGTTCCGCTATGTAGTACCCGAGCAGGCGCCACTCCGCGAATTCCGCCTGGCGAAAGAGATCACCGAGTTTCGCATCAGTAAAGACCCCTTCATCTACGCTCTGGTCCTGCCGAATTACCAGTCCATGTATGAGAGCGAGTTTATTAAGCTCTCTGCGAGCAGCCTTTCCAATCAAGGCGGCGTTGCGAGCACGGTGCTGCTCGGACTTCCACTGCTGATGGAAGTGCCGGGTGTGGCGTGGATGGCGATTACCGAAGCCGACCTGCGCGAATACGCCGCCATGTATCTTGTGAATCCTTCGGGGGGCTGGGCCAGTCACAAGTTCGAATCCAGGCTCTCTCCTCGCCTGGACGATCCCAACATCGCCGTCACCGGCTCCTTGCCGCACCACTCGGCTTGGAGAGTGCTGCTCGTCAGCACCGAACCGGGCGGCCTGATTGAATCCAACATCATTACCAGCCTGAATCCCGAGTCGGCGATTAAGGACACCTCTTGGATTCACGCGGGGAAAGCAGCCTGGGATTGGTGGAGCGGCAGCATAGGGGCCGATGGCAAGGGCGCCTATACCACTGAGAACATGAAATACTATGTCGACTTTGCCGCGAGGTCAGGCTTCGAGTACATGCTGGTAGATGCAGGGTGGTCCGCCCGTGGTGACATCACCAAGATGAATGGGCGTGTCGATATTCCCGAGGTGGTGCGCTACGCAGCTTCCAAACGTGTGAAGGTGTGGATATGGCTCAGCTACGGTGACGCGAACAGGCAAATGGCGGACGCCTTTCCCTTGTATGAAAAGTGGGGTGTGGCTGGTGTCAAGATCGACTTCGTAGAGCGCGATGATCAGGGAGGCATAGATTTCTACTACCGTGCGGCCGAGACAGCCGCTCAGCATCACCTGATGGTGGATTTTCACGGTTCCACAAAACCCACTGGTCTGGACCGCACCTGGCCCAATGTGCTCGGTTACGAGGGTGTCGCGGGCATGGAGCAGTCCAAGGCAGGCAGCCGGGACAATCCCGACCATCAAGTGACACTTCCCTTCACACGCATGCTCGCCGGGCGCATGGACTATACGCCGGGCGGCTCCGCCCCGCGCGTTGACAGTTCGCCTGATCGGAAGAGATGAAAAAGCAAATTTGCAGCAACCGCAATCCCGCAGAGGCACCCGGCTGTGACGATGGGACCCGACAGCCAGCGGCCAAGCCAATCCATTTCTGGCGTTTCCAGATCTTCTTTCCAGGAGCGTCTTTTTGCGGTTCTATGAGTTTTCCCGTCATGAGTGGTTCGTTTTCTTATTTTCCGTGAGCCCTTAGCTGGCGTGCCGAATGCCGGCCTGCTGCAATGGGGCCGCGAGCGTAAAGCGGCTGCCGCGGCCGACAGTACTTTCGATCTTCATGCTTCCGCCCAACAAGCCAAGCCGCTCGCGGATGCTGAACAAACCAAAGCTCGCCGAAGAGCGCTTCTCATGATGGACTTGTGACGGGTCGAACCCCACCCCCTCGTCCGAGATGACCACTTCCAACCGATCGTCACGCCGGCCCATTTCAACACGGGCCGTCTTAACCTGCGCGTGCTTGACAACATTGAAGAGCAGCTCGCGGACGGACTGGAACAGCAAGACAGAAACGTCCTCTTGACTGGGATTGGCTTGTGCATCGGCGCTGACACTGACAACCAAACCATGCTGGTCCTTCATCCAGCGGGCCAGCCAATCCAGCGCCGCTGCCAGACCAGCCTCGTGGAGGATGGGCGGGCTCAGCTCGGCGGTCAGCGAGCGCGAGGCATCTATGGCCTCGGTGAGCAACTCGTCCACATCCTTGGCCGCTCTTTGCAGCTCCCTGGTCTCCATTCGACCAAGGATTGCGAGGCGGATTTTGGCCCCGACCAGAAGCTGCTGGATGTGGTCGTGCAGCACATGCGCGAGCCGCTTGCGTTCGCGTTGCTCTGCCAGTGTCAAGTCAGATGCCAGGGCCCGGAGACGGTCGTGGCTTTCCCGCAAGGCCTTCCGCGTCCGCAAGGCCATGATGCCAAACGCCAGGTCCCCAGCCATTTCTGCCAACACCCTGACCCGGGATTCGTCGAACGCCTCCGGCTCGGCAGCATAGATGTTCAGGGCGCCGAAGACCCGCTCGCCGTGGGCCAGCGGCAGGGCCACTGAAGACCGGAAGCCTCGACTGATCGCCAGCATGCGCCACGGCGCAAGTTTCGGGTCGGTCAGGAAGTCCCGGCCGATCTGGGGACGGCCAGTCCGGATGGCGGTGCCGGTCGGGCCTCTCCCCCGTTCGTTGTCAGCCCAGCTAATCTTGGCCTGCCCCAGGTAGCCCGCCTCAAAGCCGGTCGCGGCAACTGGGCGGACGTTTCGTTCCGCGTCATCGTCAGCAAAACCCACCCAGGCCATCCGGTAACCGCCGATGTCAACGGCAATCTTGCAGATCTCGGTCATCAGACCGGCCTCATCAGTTGCTCGAACTACCGTCTCGTTGCAGGCGCTGACCATGCGAAACATGCGGCTGGTCTGGACCAGCTCAGCCGTCCGCTCCTGAACCCTCTGCTCCAGCTCGTCGTGAGCCTTGCGCAAAGCCTCCTCGGTCTGCTTGTGCGCGGTAATATCGACGCTGGCAGTTACAAGGAAATCGGCGCCAAACGGGATGCAGGTAGTCAAAAAGTGTCTCTGCGTGCCGGGGAAGTAGACTTCCCTTTGATGCGCTTTCCCCGAAACCGCTACCTCTCTGGAAACCTCGATGAACGGAGCCATCACCTTGGCGTCGAAGAGGTCGGTGGCACGCTTTCCCGCCACCTCCGCCATGGTTTTGCCCAGGTTGCGGAGACTCTCGGGATTCGCATCGCGGAGTATCCAATCCACGATCCGTCCGCGCCGGTCGCGGACGAGTTGGTAAACGTTGACCGACTCTTTCAGCCTGCTGAAGAGTTGCCGGTAATCCCGATCCGATTGGCTAGTTTGTCGAAGTTGCCGCTCCAGTTTGGCCAATCGTCGCTCGAGTTGCTCGTAGGTCAACTTCCTGCCGGCCATACCTGGCCCTCTCCACGCGCAATGAATCAATTTGAGGAATCAACATTTTAGCAGATGAACCCCGGCCTTGACAGGCCGGGCTAGGTTCGGGTGCAATCAAGAGTGGGAGTCAGGCTCCATCCAGAGCGACACGAGGTTGAGCCGGATAGTGGCGATTGTTGCGGACCTGACTAACCGGCAGTGATATTGCGAACCACAAAGACCTTCTATGACAGATCAGATGTCAAGATAAATTTCTAGCATCACCCTTTTTCTTGACATCTGAAGGGCCTCACTTCGTTAATGGATCTCCGCATCGTTCGCTTCGTTAACGTGCCGGACAT
>Ga0315274_10001523_pt1 | contig 35585 bp, 44 predicted proteins | sample YL17G02_20_MG_FD_203700 | JGI IMG/M metagenome (GOLD analysis project Ga0315274, IMG submission 203700) | Sediment microbial communities from Yellowstone Lake, YNP, Wyoming, USA - YL17G02_20 | ecosystem: Environmental > Aquatic > Freshwater > Lake > Sediment | place: USA: Wyoming | collected...
AATATCACTAATCTGGTCTAATGCCTGCTTTAGATAAAACTCTGCATTATCAACACGGTTAATGGATTCGCAACCCAGAGGTATCATAACTAATATAAAAACTAGTCCGACAAGTAAAATTAAATACCACTTAGTTTTCACTTCAACCTCCTTATAACCTCGATTACCGGCGCCGCTATTTGGCAGTCCTGTAATTTGATTCTGCTAGTATTGTTCTCTAGCCATAGTTCATCGGCTATCTTTCTCAGGCGACCTATGCGTAACTCATTGTCAACGAGACAGACTATTATGTCTCCATTGTTCATCTCACCTAGTCTATCAATGATGATAATATCGCCATTGGCTACTTGAGGTTCAAGACAGACACCATGCACTAAATAGCCTTCAATGTTCTTGCCGGTAGTTTTAGGGCGGGCTCTATACACAAAGTCCACAGGCTCCGCGGAGTCCCCGGCATGAAAGGGGAACTCGGTATAGATAGGAATTGATACAGGAGTGGCGAGCTTCAGGCGGTCTAGGATTTCCTCGGGGGTCTCCGGGCGTGGGTAAGTACCCTTGGTTTCCTTAATATATCCCGCTGCTTGGTAAAGTTCTTCAGGCTTGATGTTGTAGGCACGGGCGAATCCTAATAAAATATTGGCTGGGGGTCTCTTTCTATCCTTTTTTTCCCAATAAGAAACAGTTCGCCTACCTAAGCCTGAACGCTCGGCGACTTCCTCTTGCGTCCAGTCTCGTTCTTTCCTGAGTTCCTTTAACTTTTGTGCCAATCCCATACTATAAGCCAAAATCTTAGCACCACTTGGAGAAAAAGTAAACGAACTATGTTCTAGGACAAATGTTCTACCCTATTACAGGCCAGATATAAAATAGAAATTTTGTTCTAATTTTGCCACCAAAGCTAAGGGGGGTATTGACAATCTTTTGGCATGGTGCTAATATATTGGCGTGGAAGTGACACTAATCACCAAAATAAAAGAGATTCAATCGAGGGAAGGACTGACCGATAGTGAGATGGCAAAGCGGTTGAATTGTTCTCGACAGCTTTACCAAGGAATTAGGACTGGCAAAATCCCACCTGGTAGCAAGGTCCTCAAGGGTATCTCGATAGCCTTCCCAGAACTCCAAGCCGATATTCTACTTTTTTTGGCCAGCGATGCCAAGAATTGTCCTGACAATGCTCAAAAGAATCCCCTGAAAGCGGCTTCAAGGGCTTAAGGCTGGTGATGAAAAGGTTTTATGTGGAATTGATAGGGAAGATTAAAGCACTTTAACAACTGAATACTGAGCGGGTAGGAAAGGAGACTGTTTATGGCATATAGAAAGAGAACGTTAAGAATTATGTCCCCGACAGCTCGAAAGGTTGCCCGGCTGATAGGAGAACTTGAAAGTGTATCCCGAAGGCTTAAAAACCTAGTCCCTGACTTTCAAGCCCTTGACTTCAACACTAGGGCATTGGAGGGAGCGAAATCAGGGTTAATCCTATCCGATACAGATGCTTGGGGCTTGCAATCTGCCTTAATACATGGGCAACAAGATGGTTATTTTGATGACAACAAGGAATGGGCAGAGGCTATGCTTCAAAGAGTAAATAAATTTAGAGAAGGATTCGAGGTCTAAATAAAACTTTACCCGCTCAGTATTCAGAGGTTAAGGAAATAAGGAAATGAACCCCATAGATTCAGGACATAAAGGCGGGACCAGAACGAGGGATAACCATGTCACGCTATGCCCTGCCTGCGGCCATCTAGTTAAAAGCCAATTTTACCAAGAGGTAGGGCAGGCAGGTGGTCACAGTACCCTTAGAAGATATGGAAGAGAATTTTATCAAACAATCGGCAAAATGGGAGGGCGCGGCAATACGAAAGCGAAGAGGGAACCATGCCACTTATAGGTGAGATTAGAAAAGCTAAGGACTGCAACCAGCGCGGCCACTGCAAATATATCTGGCACGCTTGCACGGGTTGTGGAAAGGAGCGGTGGGTTGTATGGAAAGTCAAACTTGCTAGACCCAGAAGTGACCTCTGTATGAGTTGTGGTTTAAGAAAACGTGGTTTGCAAGGTGAGAAAAGCCCTTCATGGGAAGGGGGACGGTGCATCACTAAAGCCGGATATATATGGGTATGGGTCGCGCCTGACGATTTCTTTCATCCGATGGCAAACAATCATAGCTATGTCTTGGAACACCGTCTTGTGGTGGCGAAATACTTGAAGCGGTGTTTACTACCTTGGGAAATAGTGCATCACAGAGATGGCATCAAAGACCATAATGAGTTAAGTAATTTACAGCTAATATCAGGTCAAAAATATCATATTGTCGACGGAGCGGTAAAAGGATACATAAAGAGACTGGAGACGGAAATTCGTCTATTACGACTAGAGAACAAGCAGTTAAAAGGGGGTGAAACCACACAAAAAAGATACGAGAGAGGAAACAGAAGGATACTCGCCGCAGAGTCGAGCGGTTCTGAAATACAAGAGGGGCTGGAGTCACTTCCAGCCCCGGGGAGTAGTAATTGAATAAAGTCATTATAACACTAAAAGGGAAAGCAAGTCTAGTATTCAAGCTCTTTGACTTGTTCTGCCAGCAAAAAGGGGACATCAGGATTGAAGAGCTGGGGAGGGAGAAGTGAACTGTACAAAGGGAGAAAGAACCATCTGGTGTGCTGAGGACTATTGGATGGTAGAAGTCAAGGATAGTTCACCAGTCTGCATTATTGGCAAATTCCACACAAAGGAGGATGCTTTATTAGATGCAGCAGCCCCAGAACTTTATGAGGCATTGAAAGAGCTATCAGAGATAACCCACGACCTCGGCCTAGGGGATGGAAATCCAGACCCACTAATTGAAGCATCTAATAAAAAGGCGAGAAAGGCTCTAGCCAAAGCCGAAGGAGCAAAATGAACAAGAGTGTGAGGGTAAGTTTATCTGAACTTCAAGTAAATTGGCTGATGAGGCTGACCTCTATGGAACTGCTCCGGCAAATTACTCATAACTCAGTTGATCCCGTCTTGGGTGAGGCAGCAATGAGAATCGTCAAAGCCAAAGAGAAGTTCATGCCAGAAAGAAAAGGGGGGAACGATGATTTGTCCAATGAAGTTAACGAATCCTAATAATCAATCAGTCCAATGTGAGTGTGAACGAACCGACTGCGAGTGGTGGAATGAACGCTTCGGTATGTGCTGTATCACTGTCCCGGCATACCATATGGGCGTTGAGGACCGACAAAAAGAATGCGGCCCAAACTTCTATAGGAGGGAATGAAATGGTAGTTAGTATAAAGAACGAAACTCTAATTGCCGAGAATGTCGAAGTTGATATGGAGACATTAAGGATTGCAAGTTCTGTTTTGGAACCACGACTGCTCAAACTTGATGCCTTAATGGATATTCGAGATGCTCTACTCAAAGTCCTCTCTCCTGAAGATAGAGAGAAATTAGAGGCATATATTAAGGGGGAATGATGGAAGAAATAAGGCTATGCCGAAATTGTGAACAGTGGTTTACAACCTCACAATGGCGCGGGAACTGCAAGAAGTACCCTTTTGAGAAGGATAAATATAGTGACGAGACCACCCCCCACGCAGATTGCAGGGGTAGAGATTTTGTTGATAAACAGGCCAAGTATCAAGTAGCACAGGAGGTTAAAAATGGCTGAAACAGCATTAACATTACCAGACGAGACCCAATTCAAGGCAGACATACAGGCTATAAACAAGTTCCAACAGGTAGTCCATGCGAACCTGATTGAAGGACAGGATTATGGCGTAATCCCTGGGACAAAGAAGGCTACATTACTCAAGCCCGGGGCAGAGAAAATTGCTAAACTACTCGGTCTCTGTGACCGGTATGTAATTCTTGATAGGCAAGAGGATTGGGATAAGCCGTTTTTCCGCTATCTCATTCAATGCCAATTGACCTCAGTGAATAGCAGCGTTGTCATCACCGAGGGATTGGGCGAGTGTAACTCTATGGAGAGCAAATATCATTACCGCTGGCTTTGGCCATCCGAGGTCCCTGAAGGCTTTGACAAGGAACATGCTGTCAAGAAGCAAGTTATTGCCAGGGGCGAAAGGGTGACTCAGTATCGCACCGATAATGAGGACATCTTTAGCCAGGTGAATACTCTTGTGAAGATGGCCAAGAAACGAGCTCTTGTTGATGCGGCTTTATCGGCTGGCCGGTTATCGAATATCTTTACTCAGGATGTTGAGGACGTTGAAGGGCTTGAACCAATGAGTCCCGCATCACCGGCCGAGGATGATAAGAAAGCGAAAGCTAAAGTTGATGTCCCCATTACAGGCGACTTTAAGAACATCGGTGAGTTCTATACCGCCTGTCTAAAGCAATTCAATCTGACGAAAACCCGAGTAGATGCCGAGGTCTCGGCTAGTTTTGACCTTACGAAGCCCGACCAACTCAAGAAGGCTTGGGAGATGATTGTGTCAATATATGGTCACAAGAAGGAAGCCGAGGACCCTGGTAAAGAAAGCAAAAGGGATTGAACCTTAAAAATTGAATAAGGATTCCCGCCACCGAAACTGTAAAGTTAGGCAAAGTGTCTAAGTGATGCGCCCCTGAGAGCAGGTCGAAGCTACTGGCGGGGTGCTGGTTAAACAAACCTTTGCGGTTAATTCCTATGCGTTGCCAGCACAAAGCCTGAGCCGACGGGTAGTCCCAAGGGTTTACACCTAGCGGGGGATGCAAAGCAGAGGCTCAGGCAAGGGTGAGGGTGCTACCTCAGTAAAGTAGTAAATGAAGGATTGAAGGTTACTTCAACCCTCACCCAACTAATCCTTTTTGAGAGCTTCTTAAAGAGAGGAGGGATAAATGACAGACAAAGAAATGGAAGCTAATTATGGAGATATTGTAGTAAGGTTTTCTTCTTATTATAAATATAGCTTCGTCTTTAAGGGACAAGGATTAGCTATTTATGCTGGTGGCGACAAAGATGATATTTACCGCTTTTCAGTAGCCCCTAATGTAGATTACAAGATACGGGACTTGCCTGTTTACAAAATATACAAAGGAGAGGAGCTTATCTACGAGGCATAGTAGTCTTAATAGAAGGAGGGATAAATGGAAGCTGAAACCAAGAAGTATATACAAGATTGTTACCCTATTGATAAATGGATTGAACAAGGCTTTGAGGTCGGCAGACAAGAAGGCAGAAGGGAAGTGGTGGAGTGGATAAAGAAATATGGTTGCATTGAAAGATGTGACCCTGATACTGAGCAGTACTTTAATACCTATAGATGGGTAGGGGAGGAGGAATGGCAGGAACAACTCAAGGAATGGAATGTATAACCCAGAAGTTACTCGGCGGATCATCTACTGGAGCATAAAAGCTCAACGGTCGGGCAAAGTCGCTCACCCGCACTGGACATACGGCCCCAAAGCGATGAAACGCAGGATTGACAGATGCTGCGTTGACAATCCTGAATGTAAAATGAATGAGGAGTGCTACTACCTATACGTTAAATTTGTCAATGCTACGGAGAATCCCAAAGAACCTCAAGGTAAGTATGAGCGTCCCAAGCCTTCGGCGGTGGAAACTTATCCATTCTACGGACCGAGGCAATTAGTTCATGTAGATATAGTGAGATGTTAGGAGGGAAAATTGAAAGGAATCTTATTTAAGACGGACATGATACAAGCTATCGTAGAGGGCAGAAAGACAGTTACCCGAAGGTTAGGTGGCCTAAATGATATTAATATGATAGGCCTAGACGGGGCAGGCCAACCAACAAGCCCCGACCAGTATAGATTACTAGGTATCCATGATGGTCTAGCCGATTTTGTACGCACTGCCGTAGCTACTCCGAGCTTGAATATTGGAGTCGTTTATCATTGTAAGCCTCGCTACCAAGTAGGCGAGACTGTCTATATCAAAGAGGCGTGGCGACCTGATGACACATTTAAGGGCGGTGGCATACCTCGGCTCGGCATTCAATTTGGCGAAGCGGTGATATGGAAAGCAGACAACCCAGACCAATCAGGTAAATGGCATTCTCCAATGATGATGCCCCAATGGGCAGCCCGCTACTTTATCCTGATTAAAGATGTCAGGGCAGAGAGATTGCAGGAGATACCCCACAATGAGGTTATAGCGGAAGGGATAGATATAACCACAACAAACTATCCTAGCACGAAATTTAAGGAACTCTGGAACTCTATCAACAAAGACTATCCCTGGGAAAGTAACCCTTGGATTTTCAAATACGAGTTTGAGTTAGTTAAATGACAACTAATATAGAGTGGGTAAAAAATCCTGACGGGACAAAGGGATATACGATAAACCCAGTCAAGGGCTTGTGCCCGATGGCGTGTTCTTATTGCTATGCCCGCCGAATCTATAAGAGGTTTAAATGGAACCCAGAGATAAGATATGACCCTGATGCTTTCAAGGGTTTGCCTTCTAAACCAGCACGTGTTTTTGTTGGTTCAACAATGGAACTCTTTGGGGATTGGGTTGATAGAGACTGGATGCACATGACATTCGCAAAGATACTAGCACGACCCCAGCATACGTTTATTTTCCTCACCAAACAATGCCAAAACTTACCAAGAGAATTTCCCTCGAATTGCTGGGTTGGGGTAACAGCCTTAAATGATGCCCAATTACTTCTAGCCGAGACGCAATTTGAGAAGATTAAAGCAAATGTGAAATTTCTTAGCCTAGAGCCATTAAGAAATCAACTAGATGCCTTTAGGTATATGAAACAACCCCAATGGGTTATCATCGGGCAACAAACGCCAGTCTCTAGGAAAACCGAACCTAAAATCGAGTGGGTGAGGGAAATTGTTGAGGCTGCAGACCGGGCAGGGACCCCTGTGTTCCTGAAAAATAATCTAAGACGCCTGTTGGTACCAGAGGATTGTAGCAAACCAAACTATCTTATGGACGACATATTCTGGGCTTCTGAGAAGGCTCAGTTAAGGCAAGAGATGTTAAATGACTATTACCCTTTTCATTCTTTCCTCCTTTGTACGGCGGTGGGAACACTTTTTAAGCCTTCTCACCGCCTTTTCTGGAGGCATGAATGAATAGAGATTTACTATCAGCGGCAGGTATTAAGGGCGGTAATACTCTAAAGCATCGCTGGACTGATGAGGAGCGGGCTGTAGTCTGCCGTGACTATAAAGGCACAAATGCCAGCGCCCTGGCAATAGCTAATGGGTTGGGCGTTACGCTTAACGCTGTTAAGGGGCAAGCAAGCAAACTTGGCATACTCCAGCAAAAAAGCCCGCCTTGGACGCCCGAGGAGTTAGAACGCCTTGAGGAATTGGTGCACCGATGCTCAGTAACAGAAATAGCCAAGAAACTGCACCGTTCGCCCAATGCCGTGAAGATAAAGGCAACTAGATTAAAGCTCAAACTCAGGCTCAGGGATGAGTGGTATACCAAGATGGAAGTAACTGAAATATGTGGAGTTGACCATAAAAAAGTGCAGAGGTGGATTGACCAAGGTGTGCTAAAAGCGTCATGGCATAACGGCACGAGGCCCCAAAAGAATGGTATGGCTATGTGGCATATTGAGGCGAAGGACCTAAAGGACTTCATAATCAACTACTCGGGGGAATTACTCGGAAGGAATGTGGATATACAGCAAATAGTATGGCTGCTAGAGGCATGAATGAGTATGACAGGAGAGAGGAATGGCTAGTAGAACCTGGATTAAGATTTATTGTGATAAGTGGCTGAATGGCACTCTCCGAGATGAAACTCCAGAGTTTCGGGGAATCTGGGTTGACCTTCTCGTGCTGGCTGGGTCTGGGAAGTATGGTGATTCCGGGGAAATAAAAATAACTGACCAGGTGGGATTTTTGGATGAACAATTAGCCGACCTACTGCAAATTTCCCGCCAAAAATGGGTGACCATAAAGAAAAAGTTGATAGAAACTGATAGGGTCATAGTCAAAAATAACAACACAATTGCCATAAAAAACTGGTCAAAATACCAATCAGAATATGATAGACAAAAGCCATATCGCCACTCACAAGATACGAGTAATCCTGCCTCTGAAAACAGTAACTTAAAGTTACAACCAGAAGTTACAACCGAAAGTGTAACCAAAAGTGCAACAGGAGAAAGAGATAAGAGATTAGAGAAAGAGAACATAGAAAGAGAAGGTGTTAGTTTATCTATAGAAGATGTTTACGAAGTTTATAAAAAGAGTATTACGGGGACATTGAATGAACCCGGCGAGGTCAGTGAGGAAATGGAGAACGAACTGGCACTGGCTGCAAAGAGATTTACTGCGCCCTGGGTGGCCGACGCTATTATCGAGGCAGTGAAACGACAGAGAAAGGACTGGAGATATATTGGCGGTATCTTGAAGAATTGGGAGCGATTTGGGAAGGATGCCATGCTGCCCGATAAATATACTGGGGGCAAATATCAAGGACTCGTAAGGAGATAGCCTTTGCAAAGTAAAGATAGAGTAAAGGAGGAACATGGGTAATACATTAAGTGAAGTTGAGGCAATCTTGAAGGTAAGTGGGATAAGTGCTTTCTTGCCAGCAAAGATTAAGGATAGCGTGTGTCGCAGCGTGGCGACAGACATTATAGCTTATTATGAGCCTCTAATCCAGCAGGCAAAGGCTGAGGTAGCAAGGGAGATATTTGAGGTTTATGACTGCTATATTAAGCTCTTGGGGGAGGAAATTGACGAGTTGTTCGGTTTAGCTTTTGCTCACGGCTGGCGTTCTAAAAGAGCTAAAGCTGGTAACAAATGCCGAGCTGATATTCAAACTATGAAGTCCAAATATACAGGAGGGCAGAAATGAGAGAACAGATAGCAGAAGAACTTTATTATCAGAATTTTAGACCAGACGTGCGAGACAAGGTTATTTCTTGGGAAACAATTAGTGACGTAACAAGGCAGCATTTCATCGAAGATGCCGACCAAATCCTCTCCCTAATGAGGGAGGAGATAAAGAAGGTGGAGAATCCCTTTCCTGAAAAGCGAGGATTCATGGCACAGTTTGAAGCCTTTGAGGATTGTCGTCAGAAGATTATTAAGAAATTGGAATCCGAGTAGGTGAAACCATAAGAAAGGAGAAGATGAAATGAATAGAGTAATAGATAAAATAGAAACAATAGTAGAGGAAGTTGAGGATGGTATCAGGAAGTTAAACGAGAATGAAATATGGACTGCTAATAGTCATTCAATTAGTATGTTCATCGTGTCTATATTTCTGCTATTTCTTGCTATCGGCGCATTTCTACTGGAGTTGTATTTCTTTGTGAAGTTTAAGATAGTTTGGAGACTGAGAAGCCACCGAAGCTGATTTATGGAGTTTAGCAGTTAGATGATATGGAGCTGAAATGAAAGCATTAAGTATTAAGCAACCCTGGGCATGGCTAATCTGCAAGGGGATCAAGGACGTAGAGAATAGGACTTGGCATATCCATATGCCGCCTCTATTGAATTACCCTGATACACCGAGACGAATTTATGTTCATGCTAGTAAGAAACCTGACTATAAAAGCCTCCCAGAAATTGAACGAATTATGTTAGGCAACAATGTCCCTGCCGATATGGTAATGCTAAACGGGAAAATGTTTTGTCCAACTAATGATTACCTGAAAACTGTCATAGGGCCCCTTGTAAGGGTTATGCCAAATACAATTATGACTCTTGGTGCCATCATCGGTGAGGTCGATATCATAGGCTGCACAGTTGAATCTGGTTCGCCATGGTTCACCGGGCCTTATGCGCTCATACTAGCTAACGCAGTCCTCTATGAAAAGCCTCTTCCATGCAAAGGCAAACTGGGATTCTTCGAGCCTGATATAGAACTATGATGTTCAAGACTAAAGAGAGGAAAACGAAAACTTTAGGGAAACTCAAGAAAGAGGCTTGGGATGTTTTCAGTAGATATACTCGTATGACGGACTGCCTCAGGACAACGGGATGTCTGAGTTGGGGGCTGTGTATCACTTGTGAGAAGCGCTACCACATTAAATTACTCCAGGCTGGACATCTTATCCCTGGCCGGCATAACGCTAACCTATTCTCGGAAAAGGGTACTCATGCACAGTGTTACAACTGCAATATAAACCTTAAAGGGAACACGCTAGAATACCGGCGACAGATTATAAAACTATACGGCGAAGGTGCTGATGAGAGATTAGAAGCCGAAAATAGAGTGGTTAAGAAATACACCAGAGCCGAACTAATGGAACTCAAAGAACTTTACACCCAGAAGATTAAGGAACTCGAGAGCAATTATTGAAGGAGGTAAATAATGGCAAATATTGAACTAACAGACCATATTAGAGACAAGGTTCGGGAAGCCCTTATGACCTCGCTAACCCCTGAGCAACTCGACCAATTCGTAAAGGCTGAAATAGATAGCCTCTTCAAGCCCCGGAGAACAGGGTACAACGACCTTCCCTCTCTCTTCAATGAAATGGTGAAGGCTGAACTTGAAACGCTAGTCAAGTTAGAGGTCAAGAAGTGGCTAGCGGAGAATTTCGAAAGTGCATGGACAGACAGGGGCTCAGAAAGGCTAGTTGGCGAGGCCGTCAAGCAGTTTGTTCCCATTGTTATTGAGAGTCTTGCTTCTGGACTAATTTCACAAGCGTTAGTCGAAATACGTAATAGGTTATGATTGAAGGCATAAAGCTGATAGAGTGCAAAGCCTTGTTAGGACAAGTAAAGCAGTCCTTGAATTTACAAGAGGCAAAGGTTATCATGTTAATGAGAGAACGCCGGTATCAGACAATTACAGTGATAATGGAGAATGGCAAAGTGGTGCATAAAGAGAGAAAGGAAAGCATTAAAGACTAACTAGCTCTATCAAAGCACTTGGGGGGCGAGTTTTAAGGTCACAAATTGTGATCTTGAGATTCGCCTCTTTTTTGTTACGAAGATGGATTTGTGGTTTTGCTTATCGAAAGAGAATAAGGACAAGCTGGCTCGGTTCTACGAGGAGAACTTCGGCATGAAGTTGGTCCCGCCGCGGAGGGATCGCCGGGCTATTCACTGCGAGGTAAAGATTGAGGACACCGCGGAGATAAGCCGTTTAATGCAAGAATCCCCGAATTACTCGCTTGATGTTCAAGGGAGGGAGCAATAACCGACTTTAGACCATGCCGCAACTGTCAGGATTGGAAGACATGCCTATTGACGGAGAGTGAAAAGGACTGGTTTGGCTATCAGGACATTCGCTTCTGCCCGCAACACGTATTCTGGCTCTTAAAATATGAGAGGATTATTCGGGGGAAGCGATGGCCTGTACCGGATAACACAACGCTAGGTGGCATGGGTGGGCAAGTGCTTTCAGAGGCGACCTTTACCAAAGTATCGCTTATTCTGGCCGAGTTATATGCCAGGCTGGCCAGTGCTGGGACAAAAGGTGAACTTCTAAGTTCACAATGCAAAGAACTCGAACGCGACAAGTTACAGTATCTAGACGACAAGGTTAAGGATGTCCTCTATTATGTGGCTGGGGATAAACGAAAACAGACATCTTTTAATGATTGGCTAAAGGTTCGGCGTTACCGAAAAGGTAACATGCCCCAAATGTGCCGAACGTGAAGGGGAAAACTTGACAAAGACTTTACGATGTGATATGGTAGTTTTTGATTGGGCGAATTACGCCCCGGGCCTGCTTCGGCGGGTTTTTTTGTTGCCACCTTTCAGGGTGGCTTTTCTATTTCCAACTGCTGGTACCAGGTCGATTATCCGGCAGGTTTATGCGTAATGAATGAAAGAATATAAGGAGGCGAATATGGATTTAGCACTTTTATGGTTAGTACTCGCAGCGTTCTTTGGCGGAATTATAGCGGCTCTCTTGGGATGGGCAGGCTCAGGTGAGGATTTCAAGCCCCGCAAGTTTCTCTCAAGTGTACTTCGTGCACTCATAGCCGCTTTCGTAGCCGCCGTATCTTATCCACTAATAGGTTCAGTCACTGTGCCAATTCTTATTATGGCAGTCCTGGCTGGTGCCGGTGTGGATAGTCTCGGCAATCGCCTTGCTGGTAGCATTACGACAACCGGTCCTACGACTACCAGCCCCCCAAAGTAAAAAGTAGAATAACTGTTTCTTTTCAACCTCATTCTCCTTTATAGGTGTTGGTGGCTCGGTTCAATGCCGGGCCACTGACTTAGCGTCGCGGGTTTAGAGCAACGGTGGCTCGTCAGGTCCATAACCTGAAGATACTGGGTTCAACTCCCAGACCCGCCATAAATAACATGAACAATAAGATTTTACTCGTCATAATCGGAATCTTGAGTGTATTGATTGTCGCCTTGCTATGGATGCAATCATCTACCTGAGAGGTATGAATGGAATTTGAGAATGATGCTTTTAGCTGGACTGAAGACAGCGTAACAGAGACCGAGGAAAGAACCACCGGGGAACAAGATGATTGAAGAGGAAAAGGCTCATGAAGAGAGCGGGTTTGAAACCACGCTTCCTCATAAATTCACGCCTAGTCCCTTGGGAGTCATCAGGATAAAAAGCCCAGATGGTAAAGTCAAACTATTTCAGGCAAACAGAAAAGACCGCAGAGCTTTTTTAAGAAGGAATCGAAAGAGGTTAGTTAAATTATGACTGAAGAGATAAAACGGGCCAAAAATGGGCGACTTATAAGTGCCAAGTCGCTGGCAAATCTCAAGCCCTGCAAAAAGGGGGAGACACATAATCCTCACGGACGGCCGTTCAAGGAAAAATCAGTTACCGAATGTCTGCGCCGTCTTATGAAGACCCCTGCTGCAAAGGGTAAGACTAAGGAACAACTACTGGCTGAAGTCTGGTATGAGAAAGCGAAAACCGATGCCAGATACTTTGAAATGCTACTTGATAGATTAGAGGGCAAGGTTACTCAGCCTATTGGTGGGGACTCCAGTATGCCACTCGTAGTTAATGTGAATAGAATCGTAGCTCATGTAACAGAAGGCAATGGAAACACAAACAATACCCCAAGCAGTTAAACCCGTCTACCGCGAACTTATCGGCAATGAAATACACCTGAACTTCCACCCTGGGCAGTCTAGGGCATGGCTTAGTGATAAAAGATTTATTGCCGTGCAAGCTGGCGCACAGGGGGGAAAGACTTGTTTTGGCACAGATTGGTTTTACAGGGAGATAAAGAATTGTGGCGAGGGCGACTACTTAGCCGTTACTGCCACCTTCCCACTGCTAGAACTAAAGATGTTGCCTGAGTTTTTGTCTGTTTTCAGGGACCGACTTCAGTTAGGCGTTTATGCTGAGGCCAAAAAGGTATTTACCTTTCACAACGGTAAGACAAGAGTAATCTTTGGGAGTGCCACGCATCCTGAGTCGCTAGAATCAGCTACGGCAAAGGCGGCATGGCTTGATGAAGCTGGGCAAAAGCAGTTCAGGCGGGACACTTGGGAAGCAGTTCAAAGGCGACTTTCTATCCACCAAGGGCGAGTTCTCTTTACCACGACACTCTACGGCTTAGGTTGGTTTAAGATTGAAGTTTATGACAGGTGGGAAGCGGGCGATCCCGATTATGATGTCATCATATTCGATTCGACAATGAACCCGAACTTTCCCAAAGAGGAGTTTGAAAGGGTCCGTTCCAAACTTCCGCCCTGGAAGTTCAATATGTTTTATCGCGGGAGATACGATAAACCCGAAGGGCTCATTTACTCCTCATTTGATACTAGGCATTGTCTGAAGCCACGCTTTGAGATACCTAAGAACTGGCTAATCTATGTAGGACACGACTTCGGTGCTGCTAATCCTGCGGTGATATTCTTTGCGGAAGACCCGGCGACAGGTTTGCTTTGGGCTTTCCACGAATATCTCCCCGGCGCCAATAAGAGTGTAGCTGAGCGTGTAGCTGAGTGTAAGCGCATCACTGAAGGCTACAATGTGGTGAAGCGAGTGGGGGGGAGTCATCAAGAGGAAGAGACAAGACAGGCATATGAGGCTCACGGCTGGGCAATAAGTGAACCCCCCGAAATGAACCGCAGGGTAGAGACCCAAATCGCAAAGGTATTCGCCTGGCATAAGCTCAATAAAATCATGGTGTTCAATGACCTCTTCTCCTACCTTGACGAAAAGCAATCCTTTTCCAGAAAACTAGATGACAGATACCAACCTACCGACGAAATAGAGGACGAATCACGCTATCACCTTATGGCAGCAGAACGCTACATCATGGCAGACCTGAGTGAGCCAGACAGGGTGATAGGCCAAACTAAAACGCCGGTGTGGCAATTTTAATCGCAAAAGGAGTACAGATGAAACAAGCCGACTTAGGGTATGTGGCGGGCATAATAGATGGTGAAGGGTCAATTCATATTGTAAGAAGAAAAGAGCCTACTACAAGGCGAGGCTATAAGTATGAATTGCAAATATCAGTCGGGAACACTCAAGAATGGCTTATTAGATGGCTTCACTTTAATTTTGGTGGTTATATGCATGTCTGCAAAGCACCCAAAAAGGGAAATAGAGATTGTTGGCATTGGAGTATTAGAACCCGTGATGCTGTTGATTTCTTAAAGTTACTCTTGCCATATCTCAAGCTTAAAAGACCCCAAGCGGAGTTAGCTCTTCAATTTCAAGGCAATAAAAAAATGCATGGTCACAAAACTGATGAGGAATGGGCTGTAGAAGAGGCACAAACCATTCTGATGCATAATTTCAATACAGGACTCTAGGAGGCTAATCTATGGCTCAGGAAAAATTACCATCAATAGTAGCAAGAATTGATGAAAGAACGGCGCATATACAAGAAGATGTCAAGGAATTGAAAGGCACATGTAGCGAACTCAAAACGACTGTCGGTAGGCATAGCGAAGACTTGGCAACTATCAAAGAAAGAATTGGCAATCCAGATTCAAATCACCATTCCTTGAGTAAGAAGCAAAAGGCAGGAATTGGGGGTGCTGTTGTTGCGATTATTAGTACGATTATTGCGTTTTTAGCAGACTACTTCAGGCATTAAGGAGCAAACATGAGTGACGAATCACGCGATGAGTACAAACTTGTAAAAGATAAGCGAGCAGAGATGCAACCTATCTTTGATCGCATGGATAAGGATGAAGGCCTTTATTTTCTTGCCCCTTATAAGATGAAGAAACTCCCCCCCAATGAGAGTAAGGACATGGAAGGGGTAGCCAATGTGACATTGCGTGAGTCTCAGGCTTTCGCCAATAAAGCAAAGGCTCTTTTAGGCGGGCTTGATATGCAGAGGATGGTTGAGGGGCATGATATGACCGATAAGCAAACTACCAAACTTGAGGACTTTCTTGCCGATATTTACTACATGATAGACGAACGGTTGGTAAAACAGGGGATGTTAGGGTTAGATGGCTTTACTAATGAGCAAGATTGTGTGCGCGGGCGTATCCCCGCCAGGGTGTGCATAAGAATAGATAAGAAAGGGAATTTTGTCCCTGATGTTCTTCCCTTAGATGCACGATGCTTTGCCTCCGATAATGATGGCGAAGATATGATTTGGGGAGCTCCGTGGTTTATGCGGTCAAAGGCACGGATTCAGAAGGAGTATGGCGAAAATATTAAAGTTGAGGGTTCCCTTGGAGAAGTCATTGATTTCTGGGATGCCAAGAAAAATGTTGTTTTTGTTGATAAAAACATTGTTAAAGAGCAAGAGAATACCTACGGATTCTCGCCTTTCGTATTAACACTTGTCCCCTTTGGTTCAATGTTCAGTACCGAAAATGCTATGGCACACCGGGGCGAGGGTATATTCTGGCCTAATCGCACTTTATGGGATGAGAAAAACAGGATTGCTACTATACTGGCGACTTTAACTATTGAGGCATTACGAGGCGGGATGCAATATGAAAGCTTGAAAGGGGAAAATGCACTCCAGCCCAAAGATTCACCATATGGGACTGAAAAGGTCACTCCCGTAGAAAAGGGTGGTGGTTATAGACCAATGCCAATCAATGATATTAAAAACGCCACAAGTTTGCTTTATTCGATAATCGAGGGAGATTTGCAAAAGACAGGTTTCACGGCCTTAGATTACGGGTCTTTAACATTCCCTCTTGCTGCAATAACGGTTACGAAACTTACTATTGCCAGGAATGACATCATGCTTCCTCATGTGCAGGCAAAGGCAGTGTTCAATCAATCTCTCAGCCGGATGATAATTGACCAGATCATCCAACTGAATAAAACAGTGGAGTTAGGGCAACCCGGTAGTCACAATACCTACTCCGTGAGTGATTTGAAGGGTGAATATCAAATCAACTATCGTTTCCTTAATATATCAAAGGAACAAACTGTTGCTGACCTATCAATCGCTAATGCTGCACGGGGTATCTTCTCCGATGACACCATTAGGAGAGACATAGTCAAATGCAAAGACCCCGATGGGGAAAAGGTTAAATGTGAATCAGAACAAGCAGAAAAGGTTGACGAGGTTTTGTTCCTCTACCGGAGAGCAAGCAGTCTCCTTGATGGGAAGAAAGTAACTCTAAAGAGCCAGGTTGAAGCCTATATTCTGGCACAAAGAATTGTAACTATTCTAAAACAGAGGCAGACAATGGGAACGCTGAGCCCGATAGAAAAGAAACAGGAACAAACCCCTGCACCTCAAGGTAAAAACCTATTACCTCTATTCGCTGGCGGGGGGCAATCACCAGCGGGAACTACCCAGGAGGTAGGAAGTGGACAATAAAAAGTTTAAGTTTACCCAGGAAGATTTAGACGCAATGGTGCTTGGGGCTCTCAATGAACAGCCAGTACAGGGCGGACTACAAAAACCTAATGCCATTCAGACGTTGTTAACTCAGGCACAATTAGGTAAGGGCGGGCAAGTAGCACCTGGCGGAGTCGCCCAACCGTTACCTGGTAGTACAAAGGGAGTCGGTCAACCTCAAGGATAAAGAATGATTGACCTAAAAGCAGGGGATTTATTAACCCAATATCGGCAGTCCAAAGATATTGAAATCGAGCGCCTCTTGTCGCAATATGGGTCATCCCTCAAGGGAGTGCGCGAAATGTACCCGCAACTAACAGGAGCCGTTCAACAGAGGCAACTAACGACTGCCTTGCCTACAGTTCCCTTATTCTTCACTCCGTCCGAAGCTCAAGATATGGGGTTGGGACTTCAAGAAGGCTGGATGTTGAAGATGACCCCAGCGGGAGAAGGATATACCACAAGTTTAATCACTCCTACAAAGTGGGAAATTACCGAGAATGACCTTTATATCTCACCAACTGGTGAAAAGTACACACAGGCGGATCTGCAAGCACTCCTTTCAGTGCCAACGGGGGGATTAACAGGAGAAACAACCACAGGACCATTGACGCTAGAGAACCTGACAGAAGAGGGAAAGACAGCCTATGGGGAATACCAGACTGCCGGTGGGCAATTAGATGTTGCGGGCTGGATTGACCTCAGAGAGAATCAACAGCTCGAAACGGAGCAAGTCTTCGGCAAGGTCTTCCCGACTGAGAGTGTTGATGAAGTTCTGAATTACATGGCAACCAACCCTGAAGGGTTCTTGGCGGATATAAGGGAGATTGGCCCGACTGAGGATATGATAGCGTTCCTTAAAACGCTTGAATTTGAGGATGAGGGAGGAAATCCCCAATATCTTACCGATGAGGAAATACAGGAATTATTCGGCACGGTAACTGTGCCTGAATATACGCCAGAGGGTTGGTTCAAAGATAACATTTTAGACCCCTTATCTGCTGGTTGGCAAAGGTTCAAGTATGGGATAGAGTCGGCTTTTAGGGGTATTCTCCCCAGTGTTGTTGCGAACATCCCATTCGATATAGCAGACAGAATAGAGAGCACAGTCGCAGATTGGAAGGATAAGGGCTTAATTGACCCGTCAATCGAACGGCTCGGCTGGGCTAAACCGCCTGTAGTATATTTGAATAATTTATTGCAAGAGGGGGTGGAGACAGGAGAGGCTTATCTGGAAAACATCCAGGCCACCTCAGAGCAAGAGTTTTTAAGGCTTATGACCCAAAAGGATTTATGGATTCAGCAACATCCTGAGCTCACGCCAGACCCTAAGTATTCAGAAGACCCGTTTAAGCATCCCGAATTATTCAGAGACCCCGGATATTATGCGTATTCTTTTACCAATAGCCTTGCTTACTCCCTCGCTACGATGGGAACGATACTGGCGGTTTCAGCCGTAGCGACTCCTGTTGGTGGCATGACTGCCGGAGTCTTAATCGCGGGTGCACCTGAAGCTACCAGTATGACCGAGGAATTGGTGAAACAGGGTATTCCATTTGAACAAGCTACAGAGTGGGGTTTACTTTATGGCTCTGCCGCTGGCTTGATTGAAATGGCCTCAGATTTACCACTTTTAGGTCTTCTATTTAAGCCAATTAAGACAGCAATGGCACCAGTGTGGCAAACCATTTTCAGGGGGGTATCAAGCCAAATTGTCAAAGGTGTCATAGCTGGAGTCATTATCCCGAACGTTGAAGGCCTGGAAGAGGTAATGCAGCAAATAATACATAACGCTGTCCTGAAACATTATGACGAAACGCAGTCTATTTTAGAGGGTGTAAGCCAATCTTATATTCAAGCTACAATAGGAGCTTTACCCTTTGGTGTCATTGGAGGATACGGTTCGTTTCAAACATTCCGCTCTAATTTATCCGAAGAGACCGGTGCGAAATATGATGCATCGGTAAAGAAGTTTCAAAATGCCGGGCTGACCGAAGGGCAAGCTCAAGTTCAAGCTGCTAATGAACTCGCCATGACTCCAGAAGGCGAAGCGGTGATTGAGAAGGCAATTAACGCAGCCAAAGAGGAATATCTGGAGGAACACCCTGTAACCCCCGTCTCGGCTGAACTAGCCGACAAATTACTAGACGAAATGAGGATTGCACAGGAAGTTGCTAAGAAGGTTACACCTGTTACCCCAGAGGTTACGGTAAAGCCCAAAGGATATGAGGCAAAGTTAGAAGCGAAGGATACCTTTGAGGATGGTAGTGGTTACAACAAATATGCTATTTACAAAGATGGCAAATATATCACAATGGAGGTAGGCAAGACTCCCCAAGAAGCACTTGACTACCACTACAAGACATCAGGGGCAATCTCCACCGCCGAAGCTACTACTCCTGAAGGTACAAAAGGGCAGATGGGCAAAACCCCCTATGGGACACAGGCTTATCAGGTTCTCCTGAAAGACGAAATATCTGTTGCTGAATTACAAGCAAGGATAGCTTGGAATAAAAAACAGGAGCAGAGTTGGTTAGACAAAGTTGCTGAGATGGGTGATGTGGCACAAGAACAAGCCAACACATATCGCAAGGGTATTGATTCAATGGAATTGCTCCTACCTAAAGGGGCTATCCCTAAAGTTACTGGTGTCTCAGAGATTGCCACAGGAAAACCATATACGGCTATTGTTTATCGTGGGTATAAAGTCGGCGGCACTCCCACCGATGAAGGGTTGTTTGGTAAGGGGACTTACTATACCACCAGCCAAGAATATGCTGAAACCTATGACGGCAAAGAGGTTATGGCTGTTAATCTTAAAAACCCCTTCGTTATACAGACACAGCAAGAGGCTGAGAACTTTTGGAATGAGGTTACTAGACCAGTAAGGCAAGAGGCATTAGAAGCGGGCAAGACTGTTCAAGAAGCCGATGAATTGGCTGCTCAGGCAGCGAGGGAATGGCTTGAAAGTCAAGGGTATGACGGACTTATTGCTAGAGACATCATAGAAAAAGGTGATGAGATTGTAGTATTTGAACCTAAGAAGACAGTGGGACCTAAGATTCCAGTAACCCAAGCTGGTATGCCAGAGGCAGGACTTCAGTCTTCTCTATTAGAGGAAGTCCCAGCAAAGGAAGTTACACCCGCGCCGACAGGAAGGCTCGTTCAAGCTCGCCTTGACGATTATTTGAGACTCAGAGAATATAACGCCAAAGCCGTTGCGGACAGAATCAGTGAGATTAAGAAGCAACTGGAAACTAAGGGTAGACTGAAGGAGGGAACTAAGGGTGATTTACGCTTAGAATTAGCCAGACTTGAGGCACAACAAGAACTCGATGCCATAAAGACAGTTGAGGAACTTGATACTCTGATAAGGCAGGTGAGTGAAGAACTAGGGCTTCGTTCAATGCCTTATGCGGGCTATGGTGGCAAAGCACATATAGACCTTATCAGGCATCCGACCCAGCGGTTATTTAAAGGTTACACGACAAGGCAACTTGAGGAGATGCTTAACGTCTATCAACAGGCAAGGCAAATGATGCCTGAAGCGCCTGTGCTCGAACCTACTCCTCCGCCCGTGCCGGGCAAAGAGAATATAGAAAGGGTTAAGACTGACCCGACACCGGCATCCGATGATATTATCTTAAAGAAGTTTATTGACTGTATTAAGGATGCTAAGCCAGCCAGGGAAGTTACTGAAGCGTTAAAACATCAGGAATTATCACAGCGCTCTGCCGTCTTTGCTAGTATTTTACAGGGGGGGGAAGGATACAAGGCATTTGAGAAGGCTAAGGGGGCTCTGAGGGGATTTTTGCCACAGGGCGAGTATCTCTTAGACTTGCAGAAGTTCGGTATAACCGACGCAGATATTGAGCGGATGGTTGATAAAATCCGACTTGACGAATCACTCAAACCATTTCAGAAACTTAATACCTATGAGGCTTTTACTAATCTAGTCATGGGGGCTATCCCAACGGAAGGTGAGTTGCTTCTACTTGAAAGAGAGTTCGGGCCTGAATTGGCAAAGGCTATTATGGCAAAGTTGCCAGCAGGGGCGAAGGCACTAAAAGTCGCTCAAGACATAGCCAATGTGCCTCGAACCCTGGTAACAATAGCAGACCTATCTGCCACCTTCAGGCAGGGTGCACTTCTGGCTTTCGGGCAACCCGTTCAATTTAGTCAGGCTTTTGTCGCACAATTAAAGACGGTATTCAGTGAGAACAACTTTAAGCTAATAGATGAGATTGTACACAACAACATCTATGCGGAGAAGGCAGAGCAACACAAACTTTATATCGCACCTATAAGTGAAGTTGTTAGTGTAACCGCTCGTGAAGAGGCTTTCATGGGGCGATTGATTGAAAGGATACCGCTTCTCGGCTCAATAATCCGTGCATCTGAAAGGGCTTATGTAACCTTCCTTAACGTCTTGAGAATGGAAACATGGGCATACTACTGTCGGCAGTGGGAAGGAACAGGGAAAACAAGTGCGGACTATGACAAACTAGCCTCGTTTATTAACCATGCTTCAGGGCGTGGTGATTTAGGCTCATTTAGTCGAGCTGCACCGTGGCTTTCAGCCACTTTCTTCTCGCCGAGGTTCATAATGTCTCGTGTGCAAGTACCGCTTGACCTCATTAACACAACGCCAGCAGTCCGCAAAGTTATCGCCCGCAACCTCGTTTCCTTTGTTGGTGTTGGCTTATTGGCACAGGTGTTAGCTGAACTTGGTGGCGGTGATACGGAAAAAGACCCGCGCTCTAGCGACTTCGGTAAAATCAAAATCGGTAATACCCGAATAGACTTTTGGGCTGGGTTTCAGCCTTATGTGCGTGTCATTGCACAAATAATTACAGAGGAACGGAAGTCCACCCAGACAGGGGAAATATACAAGATAGACCCGATAGACATAGGGGTAAATTTCTTCAGGTCAAAGCTCGCTCCAATGCCGGGACTCCTGTGGGATTTGAAGTCAGGCAAAACATTCATCGGCGAAGAGCTAAACGCCGAGAACGCCGGGAAGATAATCTTTGAAAAGCTAACTCCGATGTTCGTTCAGGACTTGATTGAAGCCGTACAGGATATTGGTATGGCCGGCATCGGTTACGGTATCCTTTCGGCTTTAGGCCTTGGGATTCAAACATATAGTGACAACTGGGAATCAGCCGAATTAAAACTTGGCTTACCTCAAAGGTCTGATAATCTGCCTTATACGGTAGAAAACGAAGTTTACGATGTGAAGGATTACTACTCTGAGATAAGCCAGATGATTGGCGGAGCGACCTATGAGATGCTTTCGGATAAGAAAGTACCTGAATTAGTTTTATCGGTTGCTAAAGCTAAAGACATTCTAGGAGAGATAAACTTACTTCCCAACAAGAGATTAACGAATATCAACGCCGATTCGACAAAGGGCGATACCTTTGAACAGTACAGAACACAATGGCTAGCAAGGCAGAAAGTCACCAATCCAGAGGAACTTAAACAGTTCGATAAAGACTACCCAGACGCTTATTTGGGAAACATAACACAGGCACAATATGCTTTATTAGTCGAGTATCATTCTCTTCCTGAGGCAGAAAAGGCAGAATTTCTAGGCAGACACCCTGAACTTTATATCAATCCGAGAGAGGAATGGCTGAGGACTCACCCTCAAGAGAACGCACTCTTAGCATTATGGGGCAAGGCTGACATTTACAGCCCTGAGGCGCAGAGTAAGGTATCTACATTGACTAAACAACTAGACATTCCTGAAAACGCTCTGGTAATGAAAGACCTTGATGCTGTGAGCGAACTGAAACTCAAGAACCAGCACTTATTTGACCTGCTTGATGCCTACGGAGGGCTAGACGACACCTTAAAGGGGCCGGACGGCCTGACGGCCAGGGACAGGGCGATCAAGGGATTATACGCCGATAATCCTGAGTTCAGGGATGATGAGAGACGTATTCAGGCTTTAGATGTGGGGACGAAAGAACACCCGACTCTCGATACTATGGTTGAAGGCTGGGTAGAAAGAGGGCAAATCGCAGACGAGCTCGGGGCGAGTAGTGCCGAAATGAAGCTCTGGCTGATAGACAATAGGGAAGTCCATCAGTGGGCGCTGGAGAACGGACTGTTGAGTGATACCGGCGAGGACTGGAACGAGAACATTCTAAGATTGGAAGTCAATTATCGAGAGGACTTCGACAAGTATGATGCTCTTGGGAACGAAGCCTCTCCCAGTTATATTGCGAACGACACGGCAAGAGCGGACGCAAGGGAAGCGATGTTGTTTTCTCAGGGGAAGATGACGAGCTTTGGCATAGCGTCCTACACTATAGACGCACTCCAAAAGAACATACCTGAAAATCTTGTTACCACGTATGTTGATTACTACGGGATAAGGAAGAAAGAGGGTGTGGACTACTCGGCTGGATGGTATGAGGACGATTGGTATCTTCTGGAACACAAGGACTTCTACCAGACGATGCTAAACCTTAACCTCTGGCAATCGAGAGACTTTTCTAAGGTTCCAACAAGACAGGTTTACAGTTTATACCAAACCTATAACACCTTGCCGAAGGGCGATGCGAGAATAGACTTTAGAGTTCAACATCCTGAATTTGATGCTTGGCTGGTTTACGTCAAAGACTACGCATATCAGAGTGATGCAGCTAAATCAGTTCCCAGGGAAGATTATCTGGCTATGGGATTCCCAAGCCTAGAAGCATTAGTACAAACCGGGAAGAAAATAATATCGGGAATATCAGGACTAATGAGTGCAAATCCGCAAGTAAGTGGTAGATATACAACTCCTAGAGAGATGCCAACCATTTCTAGTGAGATGTTATTAGTTGACCCAATACTGGTTGGTGAGCAACTTGGTGTGATTGAGGAGATACAGAATGGCAGAGCACTCATTAGGTACGAGGGAATCCCCTACTTTGTATCTGTTAATAGATTACCAAAGGGTGCTGGTTTATTTGACACTCTACGTATAGACACCACTGGCATCAATCCTACTGGTGAACCTAAAATAATTGGATTGGTTCCGAATCAGGAACCTGTAGCGAGTTCGATTGAGATGCAACAAATTATAGATTTTCTGGCGAAATCAAAAGTTAATACTCATACATACGTGAACTCATCCAATGGAACTAGTTATGTATGCCATGACTTTTCGGTTGACCTAGTTGGCGAGGCCAAGAGAGCTGGGTTGCCAATAGAGTACGTAGAACTTGAATGGCAAAATAGTGCTCACGCTGTCGCTGGGGTATGGATAGGACAATACTTCTATTATATAGAGCCTCAGAGCGATGGGATTATGACACTATTCATGCTCGACAAGGTGTGGGAACAACGATTTGGGCCACTAATTTCAATAACGATAAGAGACTACAACGGCACTTCGATGAAACAAATGATAACACCTGAGATGCTTGAAATGAGTCGAGATGCACCATTGCCTCCATTGCCTGCTGGAACACATTATGCCGATGAGTTCCTAGGTAAATAAGGCATGAAGTTTACCGCATCGCCAACAAGGATAGTCAAGGTTATCAATAAAGAGGGGGCGGTCAGGTATGTTCCTATGAATAGAGCGCAAAGGCGGAGATTGAAGATTAAATAAGGGTCGTAGGGCGAGCCACCGCCTTTAAGAGTGGTAAAAAGTCGAGCCCCGTTTAACGGGGAATTTTTATTTAGGAGGTACAAATGGACGGAACTGAGAACCCCAAAGGACTCTCTTCGGAAGGACAGACTTCTGAGGGTGAGACTCAGGGAACTTCAAAGCAAACCAGGACTTACACAGAAGAGGAGCTGCAAAAGGCGAAAAGCGATGCTCTTGCTCAAGCTGGCAGGGATGCCAAGGCGCTATCTGATAGGGAAGCTGCCATCAAAGCCCGAGAGGAGGCTGCCGCCGAATCGGACAGGCGGAGAGAAGAGGCTGAACTAACCGAAGCGAGGAAAGACCCTGACAAGCTCGCTCAATACAACAAGAAACAGGCTGATAAGCAAATCGAAAAGCAACGAAAGGCTGATTCGGATGCCGAAAAGTTAGCATTGAGAAAAGAGCGAGAGCAGTTGGAACGGGAAAAGGCTGAGAATGAGGCAGTACTTAAAGCTTGGCGCGAGGACATACTTGAAAGGAAGGTCTTTGAGCTAGCGGGGAAATACAATCTTAACCCGGTAGTCCTCAAGGACGGCATGAAAGACCTCGGCCTTTCAACTGCGGAACAAGCTGAAGCCTTAGCAAAACGGCTGAGCGAAAAACAACCGAAGGAGCCTCTTGAAGTTGACTCTGGTGTGACATCTGGCCATAAGGGATCCATGGAAGGTAAATCAGCAAGACAACTCTATGCTGAGGACTTCCGAGAAAAACAGAAAAAATAGGAGGTTCTAAATGGCAATCACTGGATATTTTTCTAGTCCTGACGAAATGGCCAAGCTAACGCAATCTAAATTACTGGCTGGTGTCGTTCAGGAAACAATCGAAGTCGGGCAACTTTTACCCCGACTCCCCGTCACGACCATTGACTCTTATACTTTGAAGTGGAATCGTGAGGGAACACTCCCCAGTGTCTCTGAAAAGAGCAAAGGGGAACAATACGCTTGGAAGGAAGTGGCTACTTACTCCCAGGTTACTCTGGGACTAAAGGAATATGGCGACCAATGGGCATTAGTTGCGGGCGCTCAGGAAACCTACAAAGACCCTAATGACTACAGGATGGTTATCCAGTCCCAAATCATCAAGGGTGCTCTGCGCACCATTGAAGACCAGCTTATCTACGGGGATGCCACAACCTATCCCAAGGAGTTTGACGGCTTGGACAAGCTCTGTGCTGCTACTGGTGCTCATACATTTGCTGCCGGTTATCAAGATTACGATATGGGTGGGGGCACTGTTGGCTTGTCAATTACAGCCCTGCTCGCACTGATGCGAGCCTGTAAGCCGAGACCGAGTTTTATACTGATGCCTGGGACAATTCAAGACAAGTTGTTTATCTACTCGATGGGCAAAGCTGGTGCTATTGTCATGGCCCGGCAAGCAGATGAATTCGGCAAGATGATTTCATACGTCAATGGTATCCCCATTGTCGTATCGGATTATCTAACCACAGAGACCGACAACACTGGCGGAAAGGCTACCTCGGCTCTGGTGAGCGTTTACGCTATCAGGACTGGCCCAATCGAGGATGGCGGAGTCAGTTTATGTGTCGGCGGCTCAACTGGTGGCAAAGACTTCTTCGAGGTTACCCACTTCGACAAACTGGAAGGCTACAATGCTGAGGGCATCCGGGCTCACTGTTATGTTGCCCTAGCAAAGGGCTCAACCAAATCTATAGCCCGTGTTCATAGCATCTGTCAGACAACGGCCATAGATGCTACCAGTTAAAGCTTTTAGGGGGGTTGGCTTAACTAATCCTCTAATCTAATAAAGGAGGACTAATCATGACGACTTTATACGATGCTGGAATCACATCTCAAGTCCGCAAGGGCACGATAAAAATATCCAAGACCAACTTTAATGCCAATGCTTTGGTAGGTGGTGTTGAGAATCCTGAAGATGCGATTATCCTCATTGACAGGATAGTAGCAGACATCACAACTGCGGCGGAGGCAGCCTGCACTCTTGCGGTTGGCTTGGGGGATAATGCCACTGATAATAGCCTTAACGCCAGCAAGGATTTCCTTGGGTGCAATGCCTTGAACATTGGTGTTGCGGTTGGCCCCGTTGCTGCCGTGAACTACAGTTGCAAAGTGGCAGCTCCGAATGCTAACCATAATGCAACTGATTCGTGGATTCTAATTGGCGCAAGTGTCATCGCTAACGCGGACAGTTTAGTGGCGGATGTCTATGTGGACTACATAATTCCGTAGCCAGTGAGCTACACAATTCCGTAAAAAGGAGACTGCTATGTTAGATTTCGTTCTTTATACCTGCTCTTATGGGCAGGTAACAGTAGAGACAATCACCTGCGTAGAAAAGTTACACAACACAAATCACAGGTTTGAGTGGTGGTTCCAAACAGGGGACGCCCTTATAAGCCGAAGTCGAAGCATAGCAGCCTACCAGTTCTTGAAAAAGAACCGTGCATCCTACCTGATATTCCTTGACGGGGACATCATCTTTACCCCGGAGGACATAGAAAAGTTACTGGATGCCCTCAATGGCGGTTTAGACGTGGTAGGCGGGCTATACCCAGTCAGGGGTGGAACATTCCTAGCTCAAAGGGGCTGGAACGGGCAATTCCACATTTCAGGGAATTTAGAGGAAGTCCAGTTTGTTTCAACGGGCTTTGTTGGGATCACTCGGAACATTTTAGAGAAGATTACCAAGGATATGCCAGTTCTCAATAAAGGGAACTGGTCAGAATGTTATCCAGTCTTTGAGGATGGAAGGTTTGAAGACATCTTCATTTCAGAGGACTGGGACTTCTGCAACAAGGTTAGACAGGATGGCTCAAAAGTTTATGCCCATACCGGTATTCAGCTTTCACACTTGAAAGAACGGATTTACACGACACGAGAAGCTATAGAGAACATGACCGTTAAGCCAGAGAAACAGGAAATTAAAAAAGACCTCGCTGAGTATCTAGGGAAGGAAGTAGAAGTATCGGAAGGCTTCGCAATTAAGCAACTGGCTGATAAGTGGAAGGATTGGCAAGGCACAGTAGAGGACTTCTACAAAGACCCTGAAATTGGACTGCTCTACCTCTACGATTTAGTGGGTTTCAACTCGGCAACCTTTTATAAAGAGCAAAGGCTGGCTGGGGTTAAAAATGCCGACCATCTCAATATTTTAGACATCGGGTGTGGCATAGGAACTGCTCTCCTCGAACTGTGCTGGAAGAATAAAAACCTGGTCGGGTATGACATAAGCGATACAGTATTAAATTTCGCTAGGTTCAGAGCCAATAAACTAGGAGCCAGGAATGTAAGGTTTACCAGCGAATTTCCCCAGATAGAGACCTTCGACCTCATTATCGCCATAGACACGCTGGAACATATAGAGGACTTGCGTGGCTTTCTCCTGAAGATAGGAGAAGGAATGAAGGAAGGTGCGAGGTTCTATCACTATGATTGCTTCTGGGAACATGAAGTAAGCCCGATGCACTTCGACCACAGTAAGAATATAAACGAATGGTTGAAGGAAGCGGGTTTAGTCATTTTTGACAATCACTGGTGTATTAAAGGAGGGCGATGAAGAAAATCTATTGCACAGACTGTAACGGGGAGGTCGCAGTCAAAATAGAAGATTGTCCCGCGCATAAAGCGAAGAAAAGGGAAAGGAGGTAAGTATGCCTAAAACTGCAAAACAACGCACACTTGCTTGTATCGCTCTTTCAATAAAAAAGGGGGAAACCCCGCGGTCATACAGTGCCCAGGCTGCACAGATGGCCGATTCCATGAGCGAAGAGAAACTAAAAGAGTGGTGTTCGGGTCCGCTTGAAAAAAAGTAGGTGAACCATGAAGACTTTATCGGCTATTAGAGAGACCGTTCGGCAATTTCTAAAGGATGAGGTTCAGACTGATGAGGACATGGCTTTTGAGGATGATGAATTGGATTTACACATCAGCAAAGTCCTCACGGAAATCTCCCAGAGAAGCCCTTACGAGCATAAAGAAACAGTAGAAAGTGATGGCACAAGGGAGATAGACCTCAGCGACATCGAAAACCTAATCGGCGACAAGGTTGTAATGGTGGAGTATCCCACAGGAAACTATCCACCTAGCGAACTGAAATTTAGTATCTTCGGGGACACTCTAACGATGGAAAGCGAGCCGACTTCCGGGGAAGACGTTTATCTATATTGCCACAAGGTTCACGAGTTGACCGACTCGTCATCTACTTTGACTGCCGATTTAGAGGAAGTCTTAGTAGACGGCGTGGTAGCTAAGGCAGCTCAGGCATGGCTCAATCAGATGCGCGCTCAAATTGTTCCTAGTACAAACAGGTGGTATCACACCTGGGCGACACAGCAATTTGCGATTTATCAAAACAGTCTCAATTCAATAACCAGACCAAAGGTTTGGAAATACTAAGGAGGTAACCAAAATGGCAGTAGGTATAACAAACAGAGGGAAATACTTAATTATGAGCTATGTCTTTAGGACGGCAGCTCTTCCTGCTCACTTTTACATAGCCCTGGTGACATCGGCGGTGGCCCCAACGTGCGACATTAACACTCTCAGTGAACTCACTGAGATTGCTGCTGGCAACGGATATACGTCAGGTGGTTATGAGCTACATGGTGATGCTACGGATTTTGATGTCATCAACGAGGATGACACCAACGACCTGGGCAAAATTCAGGCTAAGGACATTGTCTGGACGGCGTCCGGCGGGTCAATCCCGGCTTCAGGTAACGGAGCCAGGTATGCGGTATTAACAGATTACCACGCCACGGTAGGCAGTCGGCAAGTTATAGCCTACTGGGACCTCGTATCGGACAGGACGGTATCTTCGGGCCAGGCACTCACTTTGCAAGACTGTGAACTGCGCCTGACTGAGAGTTAATCAAACAGTATCAATGAAGATTAGTATTACACAAGGGCAGGGCGGCCTGCCCTTGTTTGTAAGGAGTATTTATGGCATGGCTTACTGAGGTAGAAAAAGCTTATCTCGCAGGCATAATTGATGGCGAAGGGTCTATTGGTATCTCTAGGGATTATAGACCCAATAGAAGGCATTCACCTTTTCATCGGGCAAGAATGAGAATAACAAGCACTAACCTAGATTTGATTGAATATTTGAAGACAAAGGTTGGTGACCAAGGCAAATACCATATTTGCACACGCCCCAGCAGAGATATAAATAGAAAGACCACCTATGAGATAGAAATGGGAGATAGACTAACTGCGAAATTACTCCATGAGGTATTGCCTTATCTCATAGTCAAGAGAAAGCATGCTGAGAATGTACTCGCTTTCAAGGAAACCTTTGAGGGATTTAACAGAGGGAAACAAATTCCGATGGACATTATTAAGAAACGGGAGAACTATTTTCTCATGCAAAAAGAATTAAATCATAGAGGAGTGATGGCATGTCTTGGTTGAGTGGCTGGTCATATCGTAAACAAGTAACAGTCACAAATGGTGTTGCCAGTTACCAGACTAAAATCCTAGTTGGTGAATCATCTGGTGCGACCGGAGAGGAAGTTGATTGCGGGGGAAAGTGTCTATCTACCTTTAATGATTTAAGGTTTACTGGCTCAGATGGTACAACCCTGCTTGATTACTGGGTAGAATCAATAACAGGCACTACGCCGAATCAATTAGCAACAGTCTGGGTAGAAAATGATGGCACACCCTCGACTACCTGCTATATGTATTATGGCAAGGCAGACGCAAGTGCCCAATACGCAACACCCTTATTGGCAGGAGAGGCGACCTTCCCATTCTTTGATGATTTCTCTGGCACGTTCCCAGGAACAAAATGGGCTGGCGATACAGCAAATGGAAGTGTGTCAGGCGGCATTTTAACATTTGTCTCTACAGCAGGTGTCTGGAAGGTAATATATACAGCAGCCCAATCTGGTGATATAGCATTGAGGACTAGGACTAATTTGGCGAATGGTGATTATACCCAAGTATTTCTTGCAAAATCTGATTTGAGTGGTAGTGTAAATGTCTACCATATTTCAGCGGCCACAAACCATAGTAGGGCAGCAACCTTTGATGGCACAGAACAGGTAATTAGTAATACTGCTTTGGGATTTGGCAGTTATCATTTATACGACCTCTGTAGAGTTACGACAGGCACAGATACAGTTAGGGTATTTATGGATGGGGGGCAATTAGGTTCTGATACAACTGCCCATGTGTCAGCAGTTGATATGGGGGCATTACTTAGAATAGGAAATGCTTTCAATATTTTATGTGATTGGATACTAATTAGAAAATATGCTCTTACAGAGCCAACTTGGGGAAGCTGGGGAAGTGAGGAAGCACTATTACCTTTCAGGAATTATTATCTAAGTCTTTTAGCTCATTAAGGAGGTGAACAATGGGCAGAATTTATAATATCGTATCGAGTAACGCAACAATGATAACAGCGGTCAACGTCCTGGCAGCTATTTACCCTGTTGCCACTCCGCCCGCTGCTGGCTCTGTGTTAGCAATCAGAAGGGTAGAAATCTCTCAAAATGCTAACGCCACATCTGCACAGGTACAGGCTGCCTTATCACTTAGGACTGGTGGGAACTTGACCGTTGCTACTGTAACTCCACAATCGAGAAAGTATGGAGGAGCCGCTTCCGCCATTGCTGGTATAGCAGGGACATTGGCTGCTGGCAAGTGCGGAATCACAGGCTCGGCTGACGCAACTCCCACTTACGTTGATTATGTGTCGGCTACGTTCAACGCGCTTAACGGATATTTATGGATTCCGGTACCTGATGAAACCTTATATGTAACAGGAGCCGTAGCATTTGTGGTGAGATTTCTGGCTGACCCTGCTACTCTAACAGGCTGGAACTGCACCCTGACTTTTGAAGAAATCTATTAAGGAGATTAGATGCCTATCTGGAGAGAACCTTCGCAACCGACACAGCCTAGGCCGCGGGTAATTGAAGAAGCCTCGGTTAGTATTACGCCTTCTGCTGCGTCAGCACTAGCCTCGGTTGTGGCGCCGACTGTAGTCTTGGGTTCACTTAGCATTACCCCTTCTCCTGCCCAAGCCCTGGGGTCAGTTGTAGCCCCGGCGGTAGTTAAGGGCTCAATCTCTATCACCCCGAACTACTTAGCTTCTATTGCGGGTGTGGCACAACCGACGGTAATAAAAGGTTCGGTTTCTATCACTCCCTCGTTTGCCCGTGCAATAGCTTCAGTCATAGCCCCGACAGTAGAACCTTGGCTTTCAGGATATGCATATAGACAGCAAATACCCGTCAACCACACGGATGATGGTGCTCAGGCAAATTATCAGAAGTGGCTAACAGTCAATAAGACTACTGGTACTTCAATACCTGGCACTATCTATTTGCAGAACCACGCCTTGAGTTGGGCAAGTACAGTTCCCAACGACGTCAGATTCACAAAGGCAGATGGAACTTCAGAGTTGGATTATTGGATAGAGTCTTCAGATGCGGACACTGCCCAGATTGTGGTAGAACTTGATGCCATTCCAGCTCATCCTGACCAAGGGCTCCCCTATATCTACTATGGGAAATTAAACGATATCACAACGAGCAACGGCCCGAACACCTTTCCATTCCATGACCACTTTGGTGATTTCAGTGTATCAAAGTATTCAGGCAACCCCATTTTTGCGGGCGGCGCAACTGTTCATAGGCAGGATGCGTCAGTCTTTTACGATGGCACATACTATTGGCTGGCACTTCCATATTGGAATAGCTCAACAGGCGTTTCGTATGTAACTATCTATCGGAGTTCGTTGGGTGATGGGAGTGATTGGACTTACCAATATGATATACAGAAGGGAGCAGGAGAATACAGTTTTGGGGATGTTCAGTTATTTAAATACGGAAGCACTTGGTATCTATTTTATCAATATTCTATTAACTCATCCTATGCACCACAAAGATTAGCAGTAGCAACATCTACTGATATTACTAACCCTACTTCTTGGTCAAGATATGGCTCAAACCCAATACTTTCAGAAACGGGCACAGGATGGGAAAGCCTCAAACTAATGGGGCCTTGGGTCATAAAGTATGGCTCAACGTGGTATTTATTCTACACAGGGGCGGGCGGTTCCCCAATTCAAGCGCATTTGGGAATTGCAACTACGTCTGAGGCGAACTTCCCTGGCGGGTGGACAAGGTATGGTAGCAATCCCATTATAGGGGCTGCATATGAGCCTTGGGGGGTTGAAGGAACTACCATAATTAAACGAGGCTCAACTTTTCTCTTATTAGCAACAGAGGGGAAAGTGAACAATTACCAAAAAGTGAGGGGGTGGAAAAGCACTAACTTACTCTCTTGGACTGAAGTTCCTAATACAATAATATTAGACAAAGGCTCAGGATGGGAAAGTGCTGCTGCGTTAGGGGTGGGCTTCTTTTACTCTGATGCCTATGGTACAGCAGAAGGCAATAACCAACGATTCATATATTCTGGCTCAACTGATGCTATGGCTGGCAGTTATGTAGGGACAGGGCAAGCAACACTCTTAAACCTTGATAGCCTCATTGCTTTTGCTGGGCTAGGTAAGTGGTCAGGTGATATAGCAAACGGGAGTATTACTAATAGCATCCTAACTCTTGCCCCTGGTGCAGCGTGGAAGGCAATACAGTCTGCCACACAGGCCAATGATGTAGCCCTTCGTGCAAGGGCAAGATTAAATACTCCCACTAATGACCCTAGCTATAGCCAGTTACTATTCAGTGAAGTTCCCGTAAACGATGATGCACTCAATATCTATGGATTCAAAAATGGTGGGGTTGCCTCTAGTGTATGGTCAACAACGAAAGCAGGAGTAACTACCACAGTTAGCACTGCTGCCATTGGATTTGATGCTTACCACATTTTTGATTTGTGCAGATATATTTCAGGAACGGATACCATTAGGTTCTATAAAGATGGGGTTCAGGTAGGCTCAGATACAACAACCAATGTTCCCATAGTGGACTTGGCTGGGGTGATTAGGGGCTATAATGTCAACGCCCTATGCGACTGGATTCTCATAAGAAAATATACCCTCAATGAACCAACCTGGGGAACTCCAGGAAGTGAAGAGCACCCAAGTATAGTCGTTACTCCCTCTCCTGCCCAGGCAAAAGCCTCAGTAATAGCACCGACAGTCGTCTTAGGCTCAATCACTGTCGTACCTGGGCATACAGATGCTCGTGCTCAGGTAATTCAGCCAACGGTAAAGCCAGGGAATATAACTTACGTCCCCACGCCGATTAGTGCCATAGCGAAAGCTATTAGCCCGTCTGTGATTTACGGGGTTATCATACCCAGCCCGATTAGTGCCATAGCCAGTGTGGTAGGCCCCGTTGTAGTTTTAAGTTCGATTTCCATTACACCCACAGAAATCACAGCCATCTGTCAGGTGGTTGCTCCGAATGTAAGTATCGGTGAGGGCGTATTGTATATCACGCCTTCGCCTATAGACGCTATTGGGGGCAGCGTAAATCCCACTGTGATACTGGGGTCTATAAGCCTCACGCCTACTTTTATCACTACCCTTGGTGGAGTCGTAGCGCCAAATGTCATTCAATCTAGTCTGTTCATAACCCCTGCTTTTATTAAAGCACTAGGCAAGGTGGTTGCTCCAACAGTTCTGGGCGGTTCAATTACGCTAACACCAGAGTCTATAAAAGCCATAGCCAGAGGGCAAAACCCGGCAATTATCTATGGCTCAATGACTGTGACCCCGGCATTTGTCAAAGCACTCGCGGGAGTTATGAGTCCTACTGTGCTCCAGGGATGGGTAGGCAGGAAATTAAAGTTAGTAATAGTTACCAGCCAGTATCGAAAAGTAGATGTAACCACCTGTCAGAATCGCAAAGTGGACGTAGCTACCACTCAAAAGCGCAAAGTAAGGGTCTTAACAGGAGAGTGATAAAATGGACATAGAGACTATCATTGAATTTACGGCCAAGGCGAGCATACGGACACTGGTTTACGTTTATGATGATGAAGATGCCCTGGTTGATCCGACTTCAGTTTTAGTGACTTTAATTGATGCGGACGGCTTAAGAAGCAGCACGGCGACTGCAACCACAGCCAATCACTTAATTGACTCCAATGGTCAGTTTACCGCCAAGGATGTCGGCAAGACTATTTATAATAGCACCGACGAAACGACTGCCGAGATAACCGTCTTCAATAGTGCGTCTGATGTTACCCTTGACACTGACATTATGACTAACGGCGAGGACTATGAGGTTTATTGTGTTTACGAAGAGAATGTCGTTTCAACCGGTAGGCTTGAAAAGGGCATCTTCGAGCATTTCTACAATACATCAAAAGACTCTGCTAAGGGATGGTGGCCGTGTTTAGTGGAAGTCGTTGACGGCACGGGGGGGACGGCACGGACGAGTATAGGGAATTATTCGGTAAAGGTAAAATGAGAGAACTTTCAGATACTTTATTAAAGGCACAACTTAGAAGTGGAGTAGGCTCACACAAATTTATCTGGCACGCCTGTATTGATTGCGGGAAAGAAAGATGGGTTGCACTGATAGATATTAAAAATGGTGGAAAGCCAAGATGCTTGAGGTGCTTTTCTTGTGCTCAAAGAGTAACAATGTCTAAGCGACAAGGGAATAAGCATCCTCGCTGGAAGGGTGGCAGGAAAATTACATCGCAAGGCTATATTTGCATTAAGCTATATCCACATGATTTCTTTTATTTGATGACCCAGCATAATGGCTATGTCCTAGAGCATCGCCTTATCATGGCAAAACACCTGGGCAGGTGCTTACAGCCTTGGGAGGTAGTCCATCACAAGAACGGAATTAGAGATGATAACCGAATTGAGAACCTAGAGTTCACTACTAATGGCAGCCATAGTAGAGAACACAGTAAGGGCTACCAAGATGGTTATCTCAAAGGTTATCAAGATGGACAATCAAAAGCTGTTAAGGAACTTAGGACCGAGATTAGATTACTCAGATGGGAATTAAGGGAAAAGGAAAATGCGAATACTTAGCTCTACTCTTAAGAATGAACAACAAAAAGGTGCTCTTACGCCACTTATTAAAGTGATTTTAACAAAGGGCATCACAAGCCACACATATTACAAGGACAGGATACTACCCTCTGAACATGACGAGGAGATGTATTCTCACCGGGCCAAGATTGTCTTGAGCAATCACGATCATGCACTGGATTCGCTTGACCTCAAGGGTTTCGATGCGGTTATCTCCTATGGATTCGGTAAAGAGTATTTGGCAACCTCTCCTCTCTCTGTTATAGACCAGCAATTTGATTCCGATGTTAGTAAGGATTACCCCCTAACCTGCACACTTT
>Ga0315274_10001524_pt1 | contig 35578 bp, 28 predicted proteins | sample YL17G02_20_MG_FD_203700 | JGI IMG/M metagenome (GOLD analysis project Ga0315274, IMG submission 203700) | Sediment microbial communities from Yellowstone Lake, YNP, Wyoming, USA - YL17G02_20 | ecosystem: Environmental > Aquatic > Freshwater > Lake > Sediment | place: USA: Wyoming | collected...
AAGCTCCTCGAGTCCGCGACGATCGACCGCGAGGAGTTCGATCGCAAGCGCATGGTTCTTGAGACGCAGCAGGCGGCGGCGGAGATTGCGCGCCAGCGGCTTCAACTGCGCCGCAGCGGCTCCCGCCCCGAGGAGATCTCCCTGGCCAAGGCCCAGCTGGCGCAGGCCGAGGCGGAGCTCGAACGGCTGAAGAACGGCGCGCGGCCCGAGGAGATCGCGGCGGCGCGCGCCGCCCTGGAAGCGGGCCGGGCGAACGCGACCCGGATCGAATCGCAGCTGGCCGAGATGAGGATTCTCGCCCCGAGCGACGCCATGGCGGAGACGCTCGATCTCGAACCAGGCGACCTGGTGAAGCCGGGGGAGGCGGCGGCGGTTCTGATCCGCAAGGGCGACAACTGGGTGCGCTGCTACGTGCCGGAGAACCGGCTCGGCCTGGTCAGGCCCGGCAAGAAGGTTCTGATCACGGTTGACTCCTATCCCGGCGAGGTCTTTCCGGGAATCGTGCGCTGGGTCAGCGCCGAGGCGGAGTTCACGCCGAGGAACGTTCAGACCTCGGAGAAACGCGCCGAACTCGTTTTCGAGATGAAGGTCGATATCAAGGAAAAGGACGGCAAGCTGCGGCCGGGGATGTACGCCGACGTTCATATTGGAGAAGAGGCCGGGCCATGACGGGAGAGACCCCAGTCATGATTGCGGTCGAGAACTTGACGCGGCGGTTCGGCGATTTCACCGCCGTCGACGCCGTCAGTTTCGAGGTGAAGCGCGGGGCGATCTTTGGATTTCTCGGGCCGAACGGCGCGGGAAAGTCAACCGTAATCCGGATGCTATGCGGCCTGCTGGCCCCGACGAGCGGCCGCGCGGCGCTCGACGGCGTCGACGTGGTGCGCAACCCCGAGGCGGTCAAGCAGCGCATCGGCTACACCTCGCAGCAGTTCAGTCTCTACGCGGACCTGACGGCGGAGGAGAACATTCGGTTCTTCGGCCGGATCTACGGCCTGCGGGGCGCGCTCCTGCGCCGCCGAGCCGACGAGGTGACCGATCTGTCGGGAATGGGCGTCTATCGCAAACGCCTGGCCGGTCAGCTCTCCGGCGGCTGGAAGCAACGCCTCGCGCTGGCCTGCGCGCTCCTGCATTCTCCCAAGGTCCTCTTTCTCGACGAGCCGACGGCGGGGATCGATCCCGTTGCGCGGCGCGATCTTTGGGACCTCCTTTTCTACCTCTCGAGCGAAGGGAAAACGCTGTTCGTCACGACGCACTACATGGACGAGACGGAACGCTGCTCGCAGATCGGCTACATCTACATGTCGAAGCTGATCATCTGCGGAGAACCGCATGAACTGAAGCGCCTGCCGGAGGTGACCCCGCCGGGGCATCGCCGCCTGGAGATCGAGGCCGACCCTCCGACGGTCGCCCTGGAATCCCTGCGCCGACGCGAAGGGGTCGCCGACGCGACCCTCTTCGGCCACGCCATCCACCTGCTGGTCGACGAGAGGGTGACCGAGGAGAGGATTCGCGACTGGCTGAACGCGCGGTCCATCGAGCCGAGCGCGGTCCGCGAGATCGAGCCCACGCTGGAAGACGTTTTCGTCATGTTGACCCGCCGGCGGGCGAGCGAGACGGCCGACAAGAGGCCCGGCGTCGGCGGCGGAGGGCGAGGCTGATGCTCCGAGGTCTGTTCGCCGTCATTTACAAGGAGATACTCCAGCTTCGGCGAGATCCGGCCACGAAGTTCATCTTCGCGATCCCCGCCATCCAGACCATCATCTTCGGCTTTGCCATAGACCTGGATGTGCAGCACATCCCGACGGCGGTCTGGGACATGGACCGCAGCGCGGAAAGCCGCCGCCTCGTGGAAGGGTTCCACAACACCGGCGCCTTCGACGTGGTGAGGGAGGTCGGCGGCGGCGAGGAAATGCGGCGCGAGATCGTCGCCGGAAGAACCCGCGTGGGCGTGATCGTGCCGCAGGATTACAGCGCCCGCCTTCTGAGCGGCGACCAGGCCGCCGTGCAGGTGCTGATCGACGGGAGCGACTCGGTCGTGGCGACGAACGCCACGCTCACGGCAAGCCTCATCGGCCAGACGCAGTCGCTGGCGCGAGCGGGCCTCTCGCCCAAGACGCTCCCCCTCGAGGTGCGCCCTCGCGTTCTCTTCAACCCCGACCTGATCGGTTCGCACTTCTACGTCCCCGCCCTGGTCGGCGTTATCCTGCAGTTCTTGACGGTGACGCTGACCGCCTTCGCGATCGTCCGCGAGCGCGAGCGCGGCACGCTGGAGCAGTTGGTGGTCACGCCGGTCTCGCGCTGGGCCATCGTCCTGGGCAAGTTGCTCCCTTACGCCGCGATCGGCATGGCGCAGACCGTCTTCATACTCGGTTTGATGCGGTTTCTTTTCGGCGTGGAGATTCAGGGGGATCTTCTTCTGCTGCTCTCTCTCTCGGCCCTTTTCCTGCTGCCGTCCCTGGCCCTCGGCATCCTGATCTCGACGATCGCGACCAACCAGGCGCAGGCCATGCAGATGGCCTTCCTCATCATGCTGCCGTCCGTTCTCCTTTCCGGCTTCGCCTTCCCGCGCGAGACCATGCCTCCGCCGATCTTCTGGCTTTCGCACCTGATTCCCGTCACTTACTACATCCAGATCCTGCGCGGCATCATCCTGCGCGGGGCCGGCATGTGGGCGCTCTGGCCCCAGACGCTGGTCCTCGCCGGTTTCACCGCGATCCTCATTGCTCTCAGCGCTCTCCGTTTCCAGAAGCGGATTGCGTGATCCAACCGGATTGCGTGATCCGACCGGATTGCGTGATCCGACTGGTTGGCGGGTCGCGCCGCGTCTGTATGGCGGGTTGCGCCGCGTCTGTATGGCGGGTTGCGCCGCGTCTTCTTCACCGACTCGATCACCGACTCGTGGTTGAACGGCGCGAGGCTGCGGGCGTCGCTGAGTGCGACCGAGAGGCCGTATTTCTCCTCGAAGATCTTCGCGGCATCGCGGGCGCGGTGGGTCGTCGCGGGCGCGGTGGGTCGTCGCGGGCGCGGTGGGTCGTCGCGGGCGACGCGGAGCGTCGCCTCGAACAGAATAACCCGCCCCCGTTGTGCGAATAGAATAACCTGTCCCCGTTATGCGTTATGTTATGCGTCGAGATGGAGATCAGCGTGAAGGGCAAAGGTTACATCGTCCGCAGCGAGACAAAAGGCGCGGTTGGCAAAGTCGCCAAGGCCTGCGGCGTGGTGCTGCCGCCCGTGCTGCGTCCGTTGGAAACCGCCGGGCGGGCCAGGACGACCACCGACTGAAAGGCGCCCGAACGCGCGAGAAAACGACCTCCGCAAGGGGCAAAAAGTGTGGCACTAGGTCATTTCGGCTCTTGTAGATCATTGAAAACGCAAGACTTCCGCAAACGGGGTGTCGAAGATTGGCATTGGGTTCACAAGGCGACATTATCATTGGGCTGCGACACGGGCAAAAAAAAAGAAAAAAAGAGTTGCGTCGGGAAGGATAGTTTGCTATTTTACTAGTAATATGATCTTCGGGAGGGGGAGGATGACTGTGTTTGCCGATTGGACTATCGACTTCTTTTCCGGGGTTCCGGCTTATCGTCAGATCGAGAATCTTTTGTTTCTCGAGATCGGGCGCGGGACGTTGCGCGAGGGGGATCGGTTGCCGACGATCAAGGAACTGGCCCGGCGCCTGAAGCTCAACCCCAACACCGTCGCCAAAGCCTATCGGGAGATGGACATCAAGGGCATTATCGCCGGGCGGCGGGGAGACGGGTCGTTTGTGTCGGCGGGAGGGAGGAAAGGCGCTGCGGTAACGAAGACGCAGAAGAGGGCGAAACTTGATGAATTGTTCGGACGGGTGATCGCGGAGGCGAAGGCGTTCGGGATCACGGAGAAGGAGATCATCAACCACATCGCGGAAAGGATGCACGAAGATGAGTAAATTCCAACGCAGTTGGGCGCTTTTCAAGTGTTCTTTACGGGTGTTGCGGGAGAATCCGAAGCTGCTTCTGTTTCCCATTGTCGTCTCGATTCTGACGTGTGTGATAGCGCTCTTCTTCATCGCGCCGCTGGCGTTCTGGAACACGGGCCACACGTTTCTGGAGGCCGAGCACTGGAAGATCGTGGGGAATCATTTGGGGTCATGGAGCGAACGTACTGGCGGAGCGCATCCCAACATGCTGGGCCTCGCCGCGCTCGCGGCCGTCTATATGGTTTCGGTGTTTCTGGCCACCTTCTTCAATGTGGCGTTCTATAACGAAATCCTCCACGCCCTGAACGGGCAAAGCGTTTCGGTTCGCGGCGGGTTCCGCTTCGCCCTCACCCGTCTTAGAGCCATCGTCATGTGGTCGCTCTTCACCGGCTTGGTCGGGCTGGCTATCAAGTCGCTGGAGGAGCGCGTGGGGTGGCTGGGGCGCTGGATTGTGAGGCTTGTGGGCATCGCGTGGAGCGTGGCCTGCGTGTTCGTGGTTCCGGCGATTGTTCGCCAGGAGAACCACGCGAACCCGTTGCGTTTTCTGAAGAGCTCGGCGGCCGTATTGAGAAAAGCGTGGGGGGAATCGCTGATCGGATACGTGGGACTCCAGTTCGGCGGTTGGTTGGCCCTCGGGATCTCGGTTGTGTTTTTGGGTCTGGCGATTTTCCTCAGCGTGGTGTTGCAGACAATATGGGTCGTTGTGATCGCCGGCGTTGTGTGGCTGGCGGGGTTGATCGTGTTTGTCTATCTACTCGGCGTGGCGGGTCAGGTGTATCGGTGCGCGTTGTACATCTACGCCACCGAGGGCGTGGTTCCGGAACCTTTCGAAACGGATCAGATGGAACTGGCGTGGAAGGTCAAAGCCGCCCGCAAAGCGCGCTGACTCCATTGCGAGACTGATCTGAATAGGGGGGACACGGCTCGATCTCGACCGGAATTTCCCGTTCTTCCAACACCTTCTGCGCGTGTTTGGTCAGCTCAAACTCCATTTCGCGCCCTCCACGAGTCTGATTTCCTCCGGCGTCAGGCCGTGGAGCGCAGACGCCAACTTGTCTATCTCCCCCCCCAACGCGCTCGCGTCCGCCCGTCGTCCGTCTGATAGAGGATGATCTCCCTCCTCGGCGCCGATCGCCTCATGTCGTTTCCATTCCCACTCCCAATTCGCAGATCTCAGTCCTCAATTCGCAATGCTCAACTCGTAGTTGAACGGCGCGAAGCTGCGGGCGTCGCTGAGTGCGACCGAGAGGCCGCATTTCTCCCCGAGGATCTTCGCGGCGTCGCGGGCGAGGTAAAGCGTCGCCTCGAATAGATAGAATAACCTGTCCCCGTTTTGTGTCCCCGTTTTGAACCAGTGGCTAGAATCGAATCCCTAGAAGACAACCTTCAGGCTGGTCAGTAAGAACGGTGCGGACAAGGGATGAGTCCCGCATGTCCAGGCCCTGCATGACCTCCCCCTCAGGAATATCGTCCGTGTTGACCATGCAGATATACTGGAAACCGAGTCGCTCAGACTCCGTCTTGGCCCGCATCCACGCCGCAGCTTTCTGTCTTTCGTCCACGCCGTCAAACATCGGGCTGTCGTGCAGCAGCAGTCCCGGATGGTGTTGCTTACTGGCCCAGAGTTGCGCCAGTGTCAGGTCATAGCAGAAGACCTTCATGTTCTCGATGCCCGTAGCACCAGTGCGCTGGATTTCGACTTCAAAATGATAGCCGTTTCTGCCCACTTCGATGATGAGATTGCCGGGCGCATCGTAGAGTGCCTCGGAGTTGGCGTTGAACAGAGAAATGGCTTGCTCCTTCGCGCTTGAACGGTCGTCCAGGTCGCGGCGCGTCGTTTGCCGCAGTGTCTCAAATTCGATCCTCAGTTGGCTGCGCCCCTCTTCGAGTTCTTTGAGCTGTTGAATCCGGCGACGAACCTCCGCAAGCTTTTCCTGAGCGCCCTGCCGCAACGCTTGGAGGCGATTGTATTCGGCCAGCGCACCGTGCGTTTCGAGCACCTGCATCAGGGAGCCCCGTTGTCCATCAAGACCCGCCAACTCCTGCTTTCGCGCCGCGATGTGCCGCTCCAACCGTTCCGCTTCGGAAGAAAGAAATCCCCGCCGCCCCTGCACCAAGGCGTGATGGAACTGCTTAACGTCATTGAGACGCTTCTTCACAAGCCCCGGCAAAACCACTCCCGCCTCCTGGTAGGCTTCTTCGAGCATTGTGCTGGTGTGCTCTCTGTCAACAACTCCGCTGTCCCCTGCCATACTGCGCTGGTAGTGCTCCAGAAGTCGCCCGTCGGCCACGTTCTGGTTCGCGAGTTCGTGAATCTGGCGGGTCAGTGCCGACGCTTGCTCTTCGATACGTTCATATTCAGGGTGAATCTTGAAGGATCGCAGGTTATTTTCGGTGCGCTGGGAAGCCTGCTCCAAACGGACGCGCTCCGCTTCCAGCTCGCCCAACGATCCGGGCACCAACTGCGCAACACCCGCCTCAGAGGCCTTTCTGTAGACCTTCAGGAGGGTCTCTTTCTCGCGGAGCAACTGCCACTCGCGAGCGTAGCCCCAGCCCAGTTCAAGCAAGAAGGAATTGCAGATCTGCTCCTCGCCGATCCTCGTCAGGCGGTGGTGTCGGAACGGCGATGCGAAGGCATCCCGTCCGCTACGAGCGAAGAATGGAAACAGATTCCGAAAACCTGGCATAAATGGCTGAGGTTTTTCATCTGCTGACAGGCCAAACATTGCACCACCCAGAAACTGTGTCCATTCCGTGGTCTTGACCTGGAAGCTCCCACCAGTAGGGGGTGAGAGCAAGTCGGCTGGACCGAAGGAAGCGTCTCCAAGCACTTCAACCTTGCTCGGATGGTCGAGTCCCCGCGTGACGGACAGTTCTTTGCCGCCGAGATGCAAGTCGAGCGTGAATCGCCAGTCGTGAAGTTCCTTCTTCTTCAGGCTCGCCCCAGGATTTCCCCCGAGGCAAAAGTGAATGATCTCGATCAGGAGCGACTTGCCTGCGCCGTTGCGCGAGTCCTTGCGGCTCGACTTGTCCGTCTTGTCGGCCAGCACCACGTTGAAGCCCGGCTCGAACCTCACCGAACTGAACGTTGCTTTGTTGGCCCTGACGCATCGAATCATTGCGCAGTCCTCCGAATGACGCCGCCGTCCAGTTCGACCAACCCCATCATGTAGAGCAAGTCCAGCCCGAGCACCAAGCGATCGAATGTCGCCACCTGCGGTAGGTCACGCATCTCATCCCAGAGTTGCGTCACCGTCTCCGCAGTCTTCAGCCTTTCCAAAATCAACGCGCCAATGCCCAGTAGCGAGTCCAAGGGATTGATGTGTTTCGTCGGGAGAATCATGGCTCAAAGACCTCGCACTTTTGGAAGAGGTAGCACAACACACCCAACCCAGCCGCCTGGCGCTCGAATCTGGAACTGCCGGAACTGGCGAAGTCATGGAGCGCCTCGAAAAGCGCGTCTCCCTGGATCCCTTGCTGTAGGAATTCATTGTAGTGGGTTACGAATCCCGTTTTCAACCGTTCCGGAAAGTGGGAATCTATCCGAGCAACACTCTGAACGAAGTGCTCCACCTCCATAAAAACACTCAGCCCCAAACTCAGCCGCAACCGCAGTTGGTCTGTAAGGCCGTTCTTGCGCATCTTCTCGGTTGGCGGTGTAGGCGCAACTGGCTCACTGGGAGGGCCTGATCTGCCAATGATGCCCTGACAAACAACTTCCAACTCCGCGAACCCGATCGCGGGAACTTCCTGCTGCAAGCAACCAAAGACCCACTCTTCATGTTCGCGTTTCCACCCGAGGAGCGTCTCCTTCGAGAACGTGTTCTTCTGCTTGTCAATCTCGTCGTGGTGCTCACCGCAGAGTAGGATGAGATTTCCATAAGCATTGGCTTCCTGGACTGTCAGGGAAGGATCGGACCGAGGCGAATTGGGGCTTGGGGAGAAATCATTGATGTGAGCAATCTTTCCCAAAACTGCATGAGGATCCTTTTCCGTTGCTTCCTTGATCAAGGGTTTCCGACAGGTCGGATTTGAGCAACGCGCCGCCGCGAGCCCCCAAAGCAACTTGAGATCGCGGTCTTTGTAGCTTCTGGATGAGCTTTGGCTTGGCATTTCCTGGCGGTTCCCGGTTCACTGCGCAATCACGATGCTCTGCCCGAACCCATGGTCCCCGCAGCATGAATACAGCTGGGCAATGCAATAGTCAACAGGATGTGCGGAAGCGTACGGGAATGGGAACGGACATCGTCCCCCCGTGCGGGACCTATGGGTGTTTGGCCAGAAGGGACGTAGGAACATGCTGAAGTGGCTTCGCGGCAACTTGGGAAAAGGAAGAGCCCTTTCCGGGTCCGCTAAGCCCCTGTAGCCCCGTCGCCAGAGAAGGCTCCCGCATCACATTGAGAACGTCAAGAGCGACATCGTTGTCATGCGGCAACGATCACACCCCGAGATGTTCCCTGCGCAGTTTCTCCTCCACGGAACAGACGCGCGCGGCCTTATGGCCTTTGAGCGGGAGGATGTATTCGTGGATCGCGTCGAGCATGTCGGAGGGCTGGGGGAAGAAGGCCTCTTCCAGTTCGTCGGGGGGCGTGATCCAGTTGCGGGCGCCGACGACGGCCCAAAATGGGGACAGGTTAATCAATTCCGCTTATGCCTTGTCTCCCATCGGTGGAGAAAGTTACCGCATCAAACTGAGAATGTCAAGAGCGACATCGTTGCGGTGCGGCAACCATCACACCCCCAGGTGTTCCCGTCTTACGGCTTGGAGTTCGGCCTGAGCGCTGGCGGTCATGCGGCCAGGTCATCCAAGGACAGGCGAATGCCACGCGCCATGACGTAGGCGGCGAAACTGGCGGATTCGGGCGCCTCCGCTTGAAACGCGGGGAAGATATGCAGTTCGATATCGTCGCCGGCCTCTTTCTGAATCTCGGCGCAGAAGCGGGCCAATTGGGGCATGTCCCAGGTTTCGGCGCCATCGACGAACACGGCCAGATCGCAGTCGCTCCATTCATCGGTGCGTCCTTCGGCGCGCGATCCGAACAAATAAGCGGCGACGGGGCGGGCGCGTCGAGAAAGCGCTCGCAGAGCCTCGCGCACACGGCCCCTTGTCATATCGTCGAGAGAAGCCATTGCATGGTTTCCTCCGTTTGTGTAAGAATGCCGTCGCTTTGCGACTCGGTTATGCGGGCGGACAACGCGGGGATTTCCTCCGGATAGCGCGTCTGTATGTAATAGTTGGAGAGCTCGCGCATGAGCTGAGCATGCTCCTCGGACAAACCCAACGAAGCGATTTCCGCCAGGCGCATCAGGGCATGGATACGTGGGGGAAACTCGTTCGACCGTTTGGCGATCATCGCCTTGAGGACCTTCTCCACTGCCTGCTGGCAACAGAAAAGCACGTAAAGGTAACGACCCGAATCCTGCATGGCGCGGGCGGTTTCCAGGTCGTATCGGGCTTGCTCGATCCAGTTCTCAACATTGCTCATGATTCGGCCTCCTGTGCGAACGGAGGTGGACATGGACGCGGAGCGCAGGCGACCGAGTCGCCGAGAACGGTCCGTGTCCCCTGATCCCCTTCTTCCTTCGCCCTTCCCTCTTCATCCTTCGGCCAGTGCGGCTCGTCCCCGAACTCCCGCGCGTCGAACGCCAGCCGCACATTCTCGAACGCCGAAAGATCGCAGGTCAGCGTCAGCACATTCCGAGCAAAAGCAAGACCCGGATCGGGGTCGGACAACTCGATCGAGATACCCGCCCCGGCGTAGGAAAAATGGAAAAATGGGGACAAGTTAATCAATTCCGCTTATGCCCTCTCCCCCGTCGAGAGAGAAAGCTACCGCATCAAACTGAGAACGTCAAGGGCGACATCGTTGCGATGCGGCAACGATCACACCCCCAGATGTTCCCGGCGCAGTTTCTCCTCCACGGAACAGACGCGCGCGGCCTTATGGCCTTTGAGCGGGATGATGTAGGTGTGGATCGCGTCGAGCATGTCGGAGGGTTGTGGGAAGAAGGCCTCTTCGAGTTCGTCTGGGGGCGTGATCCAGTTGCGGGCGCCGACGACGGTCGGCGGCGCGTCGAGCTCGTCGTAGGCGAGTTGACTGATGGTCGAGGCCATCGTGTGGAGGTAGCTGCCGCGCTCGCAGGCGTCGGAGGTCAGGAGAATCTTGCGCGTCTTCCTGACCGATTCAAAGACCTTTTCGTAGTTGAAGGGGACGAGGCTGCGCGCGTCGATGAGCTCGACCGATAGGCCGTATTTCTCCTCGAAGATCTTCGCCACGCCGCGTGCACGGTAGAACGTCGCGGGCGTGGTGGAGCGTCGCCCCGAATAGAATAACCTGTTCCCGTTTTAAGGCCGAACTCAAACTGGCCAAAACGCTCAAGCGCCTAGCGAAGTTCGAGGCGCTCATCATCGACGACATCGCCTACGTCCAACAGAACCGCGAGGAAATGGAGGTCCTCTTCACCCTCCTGGCCGAACGCTACGAACGAGGCAGCGTCATGCTGAGTTCCAATCTGCCCTTCTCGCAGTGGGAGCAGATCTTCAAAGACCCCATGACCACCGCCGCCGCCATTGACCGCCTCGTGCACCATTGCGTGATCCTCGAACTCAACGTCAAGAGCTACCGCATGGAGCAGGCGAAAAAGGCCAAGAAGTGAGTTTTCTGCTGTGATGATCTCCTTGGCCCTTGCCGATCTGTCGTGACGGGCACGCCCCAAGAACGCTGAAAGGGGCCCGCCGCTCGCGCGACAAGCCTCTTCCTGTCACCACAGGCAGACGTTCCTCTCCAGGAGAGCGCTGCAAGAGCAACCTACGCCAACCCAAGGCGGCAGGTCAAGAACGGGAAGTCCAATCGTCGCCAGAGGAAAAAACTAGTTGACGCCAGTCATTCGGGAGTGGTATGCAGAAGAGGAACCCCATTCCGGGGGTCTCATACGGTCTGCCCGAGCTGGGGCTTGACGCGTTTTCTGGAGGGCACCCAAAATGGCACTCACACTGATCGCCTCGGTATCTGTGATCGTCTGGTTTGCATTCTGGGCATGCATGGTCATCGCTGGAATCTGGGCGTATCGCCACTTGCGGCTGCCATCGGTTCCCTGGCTTGCCGCCTACTTGGTGCTGTCCTCCTCAGTCGGGCTGTTCGTCCCGTACCTTACGAAGGGCATCATCGATGGTGCCTTTCAGGACGGCATCCATTTCGCAGCCTTCGGGATGACCGTCCAGACTTTCACGGCTCTTATCATCTACGCCAAGTCGCTGATGGGAACCTTGTGTCATGCATTGATAGCGTGGTTCGTGATGGCGGAGTTTGCCTTTCTACTGTCTCGAAGTTCCTTGGGCGAGAACCTCACGATCCCGAAGGTCATGCTTGTGCCAAGGAGACATGCAGCCGGGCTTGGGACTGCCCTCCTGGGGTCTTGTTTGGTTCTGCCCGTTCTCGTGCTGGGGATGTGGGCTGTTTGACGTGTTGCCCTCGTTCCCACCCCAAGCTAGCTGACAATACCCCTGCCGCATAAAGGTCTCCCCCGCCACTGCCTTATTGCCAATCTATTGGGAGCCACAACAAAAAGGGGACAGGTTAATCAATTCCGCTTATGCCCTCTCCCCCGTCGAGAGAGAAAGCTACCGCATCAGACTGAGAATGTCAAGAGCGACATCGTTGCGATGCGGCAACTATCTCACACCCCCAGATGTTCCCTGCGCAGTTTCTCCTCCACGGAACAGACGCGTGCGGCCTTATGGCCTTCGAGCGGGAGGATGTATTCGTTCACGGCGTCGAGCATGTCGGAGGGCTGGGGGAAGAAGGCCTCTTCCAGTTCGTCGGGGGGCGTGATCCAGTTGCGGGCGCCGACGACGGTCGGCGGGGCGTCGAGCTCGTCGTAGGCGAGTTGACTGATGGTCGAGGCCATGGTGTGGAGGTAGCTGCCGCGCTCGCAGGCGTCGGAGGTCAGGAGAATCTTGCGCGTCTTCCTGACCGATTCAATGACCTTTTCGTAATTGAAGGGGACCAGGCTGCGCGCGTCAATGAGCTCAACCGATAGGCCGTATTTCTCCTCGAGGATCTTCGCGGCGTCGCGGGCCCGATAGAGCGTGGCGCCGATGGAGAGAATCGTCAGGTCCTTGCCTTCGCGTTTGACGGCGGGCTCGCCGATGGGGACTTCGTAGTAGCCTTCGGGCACGCCCCCTTTCACGAACTCCTCGCCGACGTCGTAGATGCGTTGGCTCTCGAAGAAGACGACGGGGTCCGTGCCGTTGAGGGCGGCGTTCATGAGGCCTTTGGCGTCGTAGGGCGTCGCGGGAAAGACGACCTTCAGGCCCGGCATGTGGGTCGCGACCGAGGTCCAGTCTTGCGAGTGCTGAGCGCCGTATTTCGATCCGACCGAGACGCGCAGCACGACGGGCATGCGCAGGTAGCCGCCCGACATGGCTTGCCACTTGCAGAGTTGGTTGAAGATTTCGTCCCCCGCGCGGCCCATGAAGTCGCAGTACATGAGCTCGGCGATGACGCGCCCGCCCTCGATGCCGTAGCCGACGGCGGACCCCGCAATGGCGCCTTCGGAGATCGGCGTGTTGAAGAGACGGTGGTAGGGGAGCGCTTCGGTCAGGCCGCGGTAAACGGCGAAAGCGCCGCCCCAGTCGCGGTTCTCTTCGCCGTAGGCGACGAGGGTCGGGTCGGTGTAGAAGCGATGGATGATGGCTTCGAAGAGCGCGTCGCGCAAGGAGACCACTTTGGCCTTCGCAAGGGCCTTGCCGTTTTCATCGACGCCTGTGCGCGACTTGCGCGCGATCTGCTGGACGCGGGGGTTCTCTTCGAGCGGGATGAGGACCTCCGGCTCGCGTCCCTCCTCCATTCTCTCGCGCGTCTCGTTCGAGAACATGCACTTCTCGAGCTCGCAGCCGGCGACCATGAGATCCAGACGCGGCGAGAACTCGAGATCGATCGCCATTTGGTAGATCTTGAACGTCCGTTCTTCGACGAGAGACATGATGGCGTCGAGCTCGGACTCTTCGGCGACGCCCGCCTCGACGAGCGCGGCGGCGAAAGCGGGAATGCTGTCTTGCTGGCGCCACGCGTCGACTTCCGACTTCTCGCGGTAGGAAGACGCGTCGGACGGCGAATGCCCGGAATAGCGATAGGTAACCGTGTCGAGGAGGACGGGGCCGTCGCCTTGTTCGAGGACCTTGCGCTTGCGGCGGATGGCATCCACGACGGCGAGGGGGTTGTAGCCATCCACCCGCTCGGCGTGCATGGCGTCGGGATTGACGCCGGCGCCGATGCGGGCGACCATCTGGAGGCCCATCGTTTCGCCGAAAGGCTGTCCGCCCATGCCGTAGAAGTTGTTCATGAAGTTGAAGATGAGAGGGAGGCCGCCGCGATGCTCCTTGTCCCAGAGCGTCTTGTACTGATCCATGGCGGCGAGGCAGATGCCTTCCCATACGGGGCCGCAGGCGGACGAGGCGTCGCCGATGTTGCAGATGACGATGCCGGGTCTGTGGTTGATCTTCTTGTAGAGCGCGCCGCCCACGGAGATGTCGCCCGACCCGCCGACGACGGCGTTGTTCGGATAGATGCCGAATGGCGCGAAGAAGGCGTGCATCGAGCCGCCCATGCCTTTGTTCAGTCCCGCCTCGCGGCCGAAAATCTCGGCGAGGGCGCCGTAGATGAGGTACTCCATGGCGAAGGCCTGGGTCGCGCTCGCCGCGGTGGGGACCGCGACGTTCGGGTCGAACCTTTTCTCGACGGCGGCGTAGCACTTGCCGCCCATGTAATCCCTGAGGAGCGCATCGAGGGCGCCGTCCTCCATCTTGCGCAGCGCCGATAGGCCCTTGGCGAGGATTTCGCCGTGGCTGCGATGGCTGCCGAAGATGTGGTCGTTCGCATCGAGCAGAAACGCCTGCCCGACGGCCGCGGCCTCCTGACCGATGGAGAGATGGCCCGGCCCGCGGTGGTTGTACCCGACGTCGCGCCAGGACCCCTTGAGCTTCACGTCCTGCAACATGTTCTCGAAGACGCGAATGGCCGCCATGTCGTGATAGATGGCGAGGAAATCGTCTTTCGTGTAGTTGCCGACTTCGTCCTTCACGGTCTTCTGATACTGATTCACGGGAATGCTCCTGATCTTGAGCGTTCCCTTCTTCCGCATTTCGGCGGGGTCGATCAAGAGGCTCCTGGTCATTGTCTCCTTACTTCCCTTCTATGTGACGATTCCGTTCCCAGATCGCGCAGCCCGCTTCGGCCCAAACGCGAGCCGCGAGGGCGTGGCGCCCAAGAGAATGTCCCTCTGGCTCTTTTGCCACGGCGTTCTTCACTTCTCCCTCCGTCTCGAACTCCCCGTTCCGTTCTCCCTATGACCCCCAGGCTTTGTCGAAATCGAAATCCGAATCCTCATCGTCGCCGGGAAGATCCGCGTCGTTGTCTCCGGCAGAGTCTCCCTCATCATCATCGTCTGGCAAGGTGATCCGCCACCCCTTATCGGTCAGCCCCCGAAGCGTCTGTCTCACGAAGCTCACGGCGAGAGCCAAAGCCTGGAACGTGTCGACCCCGATGGCGTCATGAAGATTGTCGTAAAGGCCCGCCATCGCCATGGGACAAGCGGCGTCCCCGTCATCGCACGCGTAAGGTGTGCCAATCTCGATCCTAATCCGCTTCTTCTCGCCGGAAGGGAGAATGGCAACGATCTCTGTGGAGGCGATGGGGTCATTCACGATTCGATCTCCGCCTTCCCGCGGTCGGTCGCCCGAGTGGGCGAACTTGTTGCGTTAGGGAAAATCACATCCACCCCCGCCTGTTCCAGCGCCTCGGCCCATTCGGGCGCGGGGGGGCGGTCGGTGACGAGGCGGTTGGCGGCGTCGATCTCGACGATCTTGTAGAGGGTCGGGGCGGAGAATTTCGTGTGGTCGACGAGGAGGATCGTCTCGGCGGCGCGGCGCACGACGGCGCGGTAGAGATGGGCGGTCTCGACGTCCATGCAGGTCAGGCCGATGTCGAGAGCCAGGCCGTCGGCGCCGACGAAGGCGCGGAAGCCGCTCAGTTGCTCGATCGTCATCTCGGCGAAAGGTCCCACCGAGTCCATGCGCTCAAAACGGAACTTGCCTCCCAGTTGGAGAATGTTAAAATCCGTGTGTTCGCCCAGTTCGGCGGCGATGAGGTTCGAGTTCGTCACGACCTCGAGATTCTTCTTGTTGCGGAGAAAGGGCACGACGCAACCGCACGTGGAGCCGGACTCGAGGAAAATGCAGTCGCCGTTCTGGACGAGGTCTGCGGCGAGGCGTCCGATGACGCGCTTCGCCTCGATGTTGCGCGCGCGGCGCGTGCGGATCGAGTAGCCGTTGCGGCGGTTGCGGGGGAGGGTCGCGCCGCCGTAGACGAGCTCCACCTGGCCGGCGTCGGCCATGCGCCGCAGGTCGCGGCGCGCGGTGGCCTCGCTCACGCCGAGGCGCGCGGCGATGTCGCGGACCTCGACGTGCCCCTGCTCGCAGAGGATCTGGAGGATTTCTTCGTTGCGCCGGATTTTGGGGATGCCCATGGCTTCCGCTCCCGTCGGCATGAATTGGAGCAAGAATAGGATGGAAAAGCAATAAAAATTTGCAGGAATTAGCTTGATTCCTGCGCGCTTTTGCCCCAGAATAGTCCAGAAAGTGTCGCGATGCGACTTGGCGGCTTCGGCCAAGTCGAGCCGCTGACTTACGGGGATCCTGCCTATGTCCAAGAAAATCAACATGCCGGACCTGCCACGGGGGGCCGCCGACGGCACGCTCCGGCGATGGTTCAAGGCGCCGGGTGATTCGATCACGGCGGGCGACGTGATCGCCGAAATCGAAACGGACCGCACGGTGGTTGAACTCGAGGCGTCGGAGGACGCCACGATGGGCGAGATCCTGCTCGAGGCGGGGCGGACCGCACTCCCCGGCGTGCCTCTCGCGTCCCTGACGGCGCCGCGGGAGAAGTCGGGGCCGGAAGGAGATGGGGACGCGGGCGAGGCGTCCCCCGTCAAGCCGGAAAGCCTCCCAGCCCCGCCTCCCGGCGGGAAGAGCAAGCCTCAAGCAACGGAGCGCACGATGGGAAAAGCCGTAGCGATTCTCATGCCGAAAGCGGGCAATGACATGGAAGAGGGAACCGTCCTGAAGTGGCGCGTGGCGGAAGGAAGCCCTGTGGCCGCGGGCGACGTCCTCTTCGAGCTCGAGACGGACAAGGCCACCATGGAGATCGAATCGGAGTTCGCAGGCACGGTCCAGCGCATCGTCGTGCCCGAGGGCGGAACGGTTGCCGTGCACACGCCGTTGGCATACCTCGCCGACTCCCCCGAGGACGTGGACGCTTACCTGGCGGGGCGCCCCGCGGCGGTCACGGCAGCGGCAGGAGCGGCCGCGTCGTCGTCGGCGCCATCCACGGCAACGCCCGCCTCGGCCGCCGAGGGGTCGAGAGCGCCGACGCCTCCTGCGACGGCCGCCGCTCCGTCGGCTGCTTCCACGACCGTTACGCCCGCCCGAGACGGACGGATCAAGGCCTCGCCCGCGGCGCGTCGCATGGCGGCCGAGCGCGGCGTCTCGTTCGCGGGGATCGCGGGAAGCGGCGCCGGCGGGAGAATCATCACGAGCAATCTCGAGGGGGCGGTTGCACCCGCCGCGGCGGCGGGCGCGCTCGAACCGGTGCGGCGCCCGATGAGCGGCATGCGTAAAGCCATCGCGCGCAACGTGACGGCCTCGAAACAGACGGCGCCGCATTTCTACATGAAACTGACGATCGAGGCGGAGAGGCTCATGGCGGCGGCAAAGCGCCAGAAAGAAGCGGGCGGGGCGAAGCTCAACGACCTGATCCTCCTGGCCGTGGGTCGCGCGATGGCGAAGTTCCCCGCTTTGCGCAGTCAAGTGGAGGGCGACGCGCTCGTCGAGTACCCGGGGGCGAACATCGGGACCGCCGTGGCGGTCGAGGGCGGTCTGCGGGTCCCCGTCGTCCTGAACGTGGATCGTCTCGGCCTGGCGGCTCTGGCGCGCGAGACGTCCTCGGCTATCGGACAAGCCCGGGCCGGCAAGTCCGTCCACATGGGGAAGGCGACGCTCACGATCAGCAACCTCGGCATGACGGGCGTCGAGGAGTTCACGGCCATCATCAATCCGCCTGAGGCGGCCATTCTCGCCGTTGGCGCCGTGCGCGAAGACGTGAAGGTCGAGGGGGGCGCCATGCGTCCCACGAAGTTGATGACGATGTGGCTGTCGTGCGACCACCGCGCCGTGGACGGCCTGATGGCGGCGGAGTTCCTGGGGGAGTTGAGGCGCATTCTGGAAGAGCCCGAGGGGCTGGAGTCGTGACAGGTTGCTCCCGGTTCCGGCGCTTTCCCCCCGAACGGCGCCGCAGCGCGGGGGATCTTGCCCGCAGTGCGGGAATCTTGCCCGCAGTTTCGCAGGCGTCTCGCCCGCAGCGAACGCGGTGAGAGCGGCTCCTCGGACGGCGCCAAGGAGCCAGACAAGAGGAACCTGAGAAGGCTTCGCGACGATGTTCTTTTCTCGAAAACGCTCGTGCTGTCCCGCCTGTGAGAAGCCGCTCATCGTGCTCGAACTCGAGGGGGTGGAGATCGACTATTGCGCGCAATGCCGCGGCGCGTGGCTCGACGCGGGGGAGCTCGAGATGATCGGCGAGTCGGCCGGCGCCCAACCGGGCGGGCTGACCGACGCCCTCGCAAAGGCGGGGAAAGGGGCCGTCGCGGGCGGTCGGCGCTGCCCGCGGTGTCTCAAAAAGCTTCGCGCGATTCGCGTGGGCGACGGCCCGCCCGTGGAGATTGACCGCTGCCCGCGCGGTCACGGCCTGTGGTTCGACGCGGGAGAGATGCGCACGCTGGTCGCCGCGTTCGAGGAGGGAGAAGAGGGCGCGGTCGCGCGGTTTTTCTCCGAGATGTACGCGAGCGAAATCCAGAAGGAGAGCCGGTAGGCGTGCGAAGTGGAAAGCCCTTGTCGCGTGAGGAGGAAACCGAGGCGCCTCCTGGCCGGGAGATCCGTGTGATCCGCTGAACCCGTTCCATCCGTGCTCCATCGAGAAACGGGAGAACGGAACAGGGAAGAGCGGGAGAATGGAACACGGACGGGACGGATCGGACGGATGGGGCGGAGCGAGGGGTCCCGGAGAAGACATTGTGGCACAGCCGCCCCCGGCTGTGGCGGACAAGGCGAGGACGGGAAGAGAGGTGGCACAGCCGAGGGCGGCTGTGCCACACGAAGAGGGCGGCTGTGTTACAGGAACGGGAAGAGGGTGGCTGTGCCAGACGAAGAAGGCGGTGGCGCCGCAGGGGCCGGAATGCGTCCGGGGTCCTTCCTGGACGGAACCGTCTCGATTTGCGTTCAACTGGGAAATGAGTAACGCGCCATGTGGGAAGCCATTGCCAGCAACCGGCGCAAGTCGGCGCTCCTGATTCTGTTGATGGGGCTGGTCCTCGCGGTCCTGGGCGCCGTGATTGGGGTGGTTCTCGTCACGAGAGCGGCGACGGGCGGGGACGTGGCGGCGGGGGCGCTCACCGGCCTTGCGGCGGCCTTTCTTGTGTGGATCGTTATGTGGCTGACGGCCTATGCGGGGGGCGACGGCATTCTTCTGGCGGCGGCGGGCGCCCGCGAGATTCAGCGCGAAGACGCTCCCATGCTGTGGAACGTGGTCGAGGAGATGACCATCGCGTCCGGTCTTGGGAAGATGCCGCGCGTTTTCCTCGTCGAAGACCCCGCGCCGAACGCCTTCGCCGTGGGCCGCAAACCCGAGACCGCGGCAGTGGCCGTGACGTCCGGACTCCTCCAGCGCCTTACCCGTGACGAGCTGCAGGGCGTCGTGGCGCACGAGATCGGTCACGTCAGGAATCTCGACATTCGCTTCATGACGTACGCGTCAGTGATGGTCGGCAGCATCGTGATGATCTCGGACGTCTTTCTGCGGTCCATGTTCTACGGCGGGGGCAGACGGCGCACGTCGAGCCGCGAGGGGGGCCAGGCTCAGGCCGTCATGATGCTCATCGCGGTCCTGGCAGCCATTCTCGCGCCCATCTTCGCTTACCTTCTTTACTTCGCCTGTTCGCGACGCCGCGAGTACTTGGCCGACGCGTCCGCGGCGCGGTTCACGCGCTATCCGCCCGGGCTAGCCTCCGCCTTGGAAAAGATCTCGGGCTTGGTCGGCGCGGGCGTGAGGGGTCAAGAGAGACCGAGCCGCGTTCTCGCGCCCATGTACATCATCAATCCGATGAAAGCCATGGGCGCGAGCGGACCTTTCTCGACGCACCCCCCGACGGAGAAGCGGATCGCCATTCTTCGCGGCATGGCGGGAGGCGCCGGCTTCGCGGACTATGAAGCCGCTTTCCGCAAGGTCGCCGGCGGCGCGTGTATCGGAAGTCGAACGCTCGCGGCGGACGAGCGCGTCTCGGTTCGCGAGCCCGCGGCCGAACCCGAGTCGAAGAAGGCCGGCAAGGAGCAGTTGCGCGAAGTGACCGACCTGCTGAGTCGCTTGGGCAACCTGCTTCTCATTCCCTGCGCCTGCGGCATGCGCATCAAAATCCCGCCGGGATTCGAGCAGACGACCATTGGTTGTCCGCGCTGCGGGCGCACCCACGAGATCCCGACGGCGGGCGCCGCCGGGACGGGAGAGGGGGGGCCGGGAGAGGCGGCGCAGGCTAAGCCGCTTCGCTACAAACGCAAGGGAGGCGAGTGGGAATCCTTCCAATGCACGTGCGGCAACAACGTGCAGTTGAGTCCGCGCTTCTCGGGGACTCACGTTCGTTGTCCGAAGTGCAACGCCACGATTGAGGTCTGCTGAAATGGCGGGGATCCGAAATCCCACTGTGGGAAATCCGAAATCCGAATCTCGAAATCCGAAACAAGCTCGGATACCAAAATACGACCGTGGGAAATCCGAAATCCGAATCTCGAAATCCGAAACAAACTCGAATATCGAAATCCAAAACGGGCCTTGGCGTCGGGTCGGGCAAGCGAAGGAAAAGTGGCGGGAGGGTCTTGGATTTCGGATTCTGGGTTTTGGGTTTGTTTTGGATTTCGAGATTCGCATTTCGGATTTGGAATCTCAGATTCCGGATTTCGGGATTCGGATTTCTTCCGACTTCCGCATCACGGATTCTCAGGCGCGAGAGGAGACCCGGACTGAATGACTCCCCCCTATGACATCGCCGTCATCGGTTCCGGCCCCGGCGGGTACGTGGCCGCGCTCCAAGCCGCGCAGATGGGCGCCAAGGTCGCCCTGATCGAGAAGGACCTCGTGGGCGGCACGTGCCTGAATCGCGGTTGCATCCCGGCGAAATCGTTCCTGGCCGCGGCGGAGCTCATGCACGGCATCCGCCACCGCAGCCGAGCAATCGGAGTCTCAGCGGGTGAGCCGAGTGTTGACTGGCCCGCGGCGTTGGCGCATAAGAACGGCGTCCTGGAGGAACAGCGCAAGGGACTCCGGTTCCTTTTCGACAAGCGCGGGATCGATCTGATTTCGGGCGAAGCGTCTTTCGAGGCGCCGGGGCGACTCGTTGTCCGCGACGCGCGCGGCGGCCCGAACGCCGTCCACGCGGAACGGATCATCATCGCCTCCGGGTCGCGCCCCAGCCGCATGCCCGGATGGCCGGAGAACGAGCGCGTCGTGACAAGCGACGAGGCGCTCGATTGGACGGCGCTGCCCGCCAGTCTCCTCATCGTCGGCGGCGGCGTCATCGGCTGCGAGTTCGCGTGCATGATGGCCGAGTTCGGCGTGCGCGTGACCGTGGTCGAGATGCTGCCGCGGCTCCTCCCGCTGATGGACGAGGACCTTGGACAGGAGTTGTTGAGAGTCTTCAAGAAGCGGGGGATTGATTGCCATCCGGCCACGGAGGTCGAGGATCTCGTGACGGGCGGCGATGAGGCAAGAGCCACGCTGTCGGGCGGCCGAACCGTCGAAGCGGAGAAGGTCCTGGTCGCAACGGGCCGTCGGCCCAACACGGAGCGCCTTGCGCTTGACAAGGTCGGCGTGCGCGTCGCGAAGGGCTGGATTGAGGTCAACGACCGGATGGAAACAAACGTGCCGAACCACTACGCTATCGGGGACGTGAATGGACGCATGCAGCTCGCCCACTCGGCGTCGGCCATGGGGCGCGTGGCGGCGGAAAACGCGCTGGGGCGCGACCGCGCGTTCGTCGCACCAAGCCCAGCGTGCGTTTACACGTTCCCGGAGATCGGCGCCGTTGGTCTCAGCGAGGAGGAAGCCCGGACGCGGGACCTCCCGATTGCCGTGGGCGTGTTCCCGTTCGCCGCTTCGGGGAAAGCGCGGGCTTACGGCGACGCGAGTGGCTTCGTCAAGATCGTGCGGCGTCGCGGGACCGACGAGATCCTTGGCGTCCACGCCATCGGTCATAGCGCGACGGAGTTCATCGCCGCGGCGGGCGTGTTGGTTCACACGCGGGCCACGGCGCGCGACGTAGCGGAGATGGTTTTCGCGCACCCGACGATGAGCGAAGCGGTCCGCGACGCGGCTGAGGCTTCGCTTTTCGAATGCCTGCACCTACCGCCGCCGAGGAAGGTGCGCGTCCGAGTCTGACCCAGGAACCGGCGAATGCCCAAACTCCCGTGGCGGGGCAACGCCCCACCGGATCTGCTCAGTCCATTCAACGAGTCCGGTCTCATTCCCGCGTGTCAAGTCCAACGGACCGCCGAAGCCGAAACGCCTCGGAAGCGGTCAGCAGGCGACTTTCCCCGTGGCGGAGTTCCCCAAGGCGAAGGGGCCCGAAACCCGTGCGTTCCAGGATCAAGACGCGGCGCCCCACGGCTTCGCACATGCGCCGCACCTGGCGCTTGCGTCCTTCGTGGATCGTGATCTCGATCCTCGACCGGTCGGTCGCGCGTTTCAGAACACGGACCTCCGCAGACGCCGTTTCGCCGTCGTCCAGACGGACGCCGCTTGCCAGCCGGTTGACCGCCTCGTCGGAGATTTCGCCTTCGACCACGGCGCGATAGGTTTTCCTGACGCCGTAGCGGGGATGTGTCAGGCGATAGGCAAGGGCGCCATCATCCGTCAGCAGGAGAAGGCCGGTCGTCTCTTTGTCCAGTCGGCCGACCGGTTTGAGGCGCCCGCGCCATCGACGCGGCAGGCTGTTCAGGACGGTTTCGGGATTGTGCGGGTCGCGCCGAGAACAGACTTGTCCCGCCGGCTTGTTCAGCATCAGGACAACGGTCTTGTCGGGCGGGCGGACCGCTCTGCCGCGGACGCTCACGCGGTCGCCCGGTTCAATCTGGAGAGACATGTCGCGCGCGACCTCGCCGTTGACGCTGACGAGCCCCCGCTGCACGATCTCGCCCGCCCTCCGCCGCGAAGCGACGCCGCATTGAGCGAGGTATCGCACGAGCCGCACGCCCATTATTCTCGAGCTTCCGAAGAATCCTCGTTGGCGGAGTATTGCGTCTCGACGGCGGAATCCGCTGAAGGCGCGGACCTGAAGTCCCGGCCCGTTCCCTCGCCCTCTTCGCCCGTGTCACCCTCATTGGCGACGGAGGCGTCGTCCATCTGCGCGGCATCCTCTGGGATCATCTCCTCGTCGTCCGGTCCGTCCTCCTCATCGAGCGCCTCGTCCTCGTCCAAGTCCTCGTCCAGGTCCTCCTCCTCCAGGTCCTCCTCCTCGTCTGCGACGGCATCCCGATCGTCATCTGCCGGAGCGGCGTCATCCGGAACGGGCGTTTCTGACTCGGAACCGAGCGGAGGAGCGGGCGCCGGAGTCCCCCGCCCCTCCTCTTCCTCCCAAACGGGTCGAGCCTTGTGCTGTCGTCGGAGAGCGTGAATCGTCGGCAAGTCATTGAGCGATCTGAGTCCGAAGGCGCCCAGGAAAAGAGACGTGGTGCCGTACAGTTGCGGGCGGCCGATCACTTCTTTCCGCCCGACGACCTTGATCATTCCCATGTCGCAGAGATTGCGCAGAACGCCGCTCGACTCGACGCCGCGGATCATCTCGATCTCGGCGCGCGTGATCGGCTGTTTGTATGCGACAATGGCGAGGGTCTCAAGCGCCGTGGTCGTCAGCGGGTTCCTTTTTCGCTGGCGGTGGAGCTGCAGGATGACGTCCGCATGCTGCGGCCGCGTGCACATCTGGAAGCCCTCGCTGCTCTCGATGATCTGCAGGCCGCTGCCGCGGGCGTCGTACTCCGCCTGAAGCTGACTCACCGCGCCGCGCAAGGTCCTCATGTCAACCCCGCCCAGGATGCTTCGCAACCGTTTGAGGCTCAGGGCGTGGGAGGTCGTGAAAAGCAGGCACTCGACCGCGGCCTTGAGCTCGGCGGGGGTCCGAAAGGCAGGCGCTCCAGGCGCTTCTTCTACGACCGCCGTCTCATCCTCAATCTCCGAAGGGAGCGCCTCGGGTTCCTCTTCCTCCTCGGGAGAACCGTGATCGATCTCTTCGACGCGCGCCGTGAGGTCCGAATCCTCCGCCGAAACCTCCTCAGACGCGTTCTCGTCTCCTGCCGCGCGCGGGGATTCCATTCCCGCGCTCGCGGCGTCGCAAGGAGGCCGGTTGTCGGGCGCAGCGTCAGGGACGTCCGCAGCTTGCTCGACGTCCGCAGTCTCCCCCGCCTCAGCCGCGTCCGAGCCCTCGGCGTCCGCCATCTCGGCGGGAGGGCTTTCCGCCGTGTCACCAGCGCTCGGTTTCTTCCGTTTCTTCTCACTCTTCGTCATCTTCGGGCTCGCTTGGATGGACTATGTAGATCTCCTGAAAACTGCCGGCTTGGCGGACGCGCGCGAGACGCAGACGGCATATCTCCAGCAGCGCGAGAAACAGGGCGATGACTTCGTTCTTGTTGATGCAGCGCCGGACCAGGTCCGCCAGGCTCAGACGCCGCTTCGCGTTGACCTGCTCGGTGACGTAGTCGATCTTCTCTTCGACCGAGAACTCCTCTTCCACGACGTGGTGGGCCGGTCGTCCGTCGGCGTAGTCGAGCACGCGGGCGAAGGCGCTGAAAAGCAGACTGATCTCTTCGCGCGCCTCTTGGCTCTGCCCCTCTTCGGTCACGACCGGCAGGACCGTGTTGCGGTAGAAAAGGCGCAGTTGCTCTTCCTCGCGTTCCGAGAGGGTGACGGCGATCTCCTTGAACTGCCGGTACTCGATGAGGCGACGCATGAGTTCCTGGGCGTCGCGGATGTTGGCCAGGTCCTCGTCGATTTCCTCTTCTTCGTCTTCCTCTTCGCCGAGGGGCGGCATGAGGGCGCGCGACTTCAGGTTGATGAGCGTCGCCGCCATCACCAGGAAGTCCCCCGCGATCTCCAGATCCAGCTTCTCCATCTCCTTGATGTAGTCGAGGTACTGGTTGGCGATCTCGGCGATGGGAATGTCGTAAATGTCCATCTCGTTGAGCCGCACGAGATGGAGCAGGAGATCGAAGGGGCCTTCGAAGACGTTTATTTTGACGTTGTATGCCATGTGTGAGAAAGCGGGTCAACCCACCCCGTGAAAACGCCGAATGGCGCGTCGAATCTTGCTCTGGAAACCCAGGGCCTTCGGCCGCGGCCCTCGGGTCCCCTGTCTCGCTAGAGGCAAGGAGCGACTCCCCCTACCCCGGCAAATGCATCGCCTCGCGCACTTCGCGCATCGTGGCTTCCGCCTCCATCTGGGCGCGCCGGCATCCTTCCTCGATCACGGCCTTCACCCGCTTCGGCTCGCGCTCGTAAATGGCGCGCTTCTCGCGGAAGGGGTCCAGAAGCGCGTTGATCTTCTCGGCCAGGTTCTTCTTGCAGTCGACGCACCCCAGCGCGGCGGCGCGGCAATCCGTGTCGATCTGGGGAATCTCGGCCTCGTTGAAGATCTTGTGGTAGTCGAAGACGCTGCACACCTCGGGGTGGCCCGGATCGTTGCGCCGCACGCGGGCGGGGTCGGTCACCATCGTGCGGACCTTCTTGGCCACGGTGGGGCGCGAGTCCTTGAGGTAAATGCAGTTGTCGTAGCTTTTGCTCATCTTCCGCCCGTCGATGCCGAGCATCTTGGGAACGGGGCTCAGAAGGTGCTGCGGCTCGGGAAACACCTCGCCGTAAAAGCCGTTGAACCGCCGCACCAGCTCGCGGCACATCTCGATGTGAGGCACCTGGTCGTCTCCCACGGGTACGGCGTTCGCCTTGTAGATGATGATATCGGCCGCCTGCAAGACCGGGTAGCCGAGGAAACCGTGAGTCTCCAGGTCCTTGTTGGCCATCTCCCGGATCTGGTCCTTATAGGTGGGGCAGCGTTCCAGCCATGCCAGAGGCGTGATCATGCTGAGAAGCAGGCTCAGTTCCGCGTGCTGCTTCACTCTCGACTGGATGAACAAGGCGCTGCGCTCCGGATCGAGGCCGACGGAAAGCCAGTCCAGGGCCATCTGGTAGGTGTAATGCTCCAATTGCGACGGGTCGGCATAGTCCGAGGTGAGCGCGTGCCAGTCCGCCAGCATGAAAAAGCACTCGTACTCATCCTGGAGCTTGACCCAGTTCCTGAGGGCGCCCACGTAATTGCCCAGGTGCAGCGGCCCGGTTGTCCGGTTGCCGCTGAGAATGCGTCCCTTTTTGGCCATTGTTGGCTCCGCTTCTGTCGCTCCTTTGTCAGAAATAGACAAAAAGCAACTCAAGTGGGATCTGGAAAACGTACCCCAACACCAGAAACACCGCGCCCAGCAACGGCCCCACCACATAGCCAAGGAGACCCGTCACCACGAGCAGAAGAAGAATGACGAATCCGTAGCGTTCCAGGAGTTCAAAAAGGCGAAACGCGGCGGAATCGCGGCTCTTGATGAAGTGCAGGAGAACGTGGGATCCGTCCAGGGGCGGGATCGGCAGCATGTTGAAGAAGGCCAGAACGACGTTCAGCATGATGAAAGACCGCAGGAGAAGCGAGATGATCCCGAGCAGCGTCGAGGGGTCCGGCCTCGCCGTCACGGGCATCCATCCAAAAGCCAGCAGAACGCGGTAGACGAGCAAAGCCGTCAGCGCCAATGCCAGATTCACGCTCACGCCGGCCAGAGAGACCGCCAAGTCCCATCTCCTTCCGCGCAACCGCGCCGGATTGACCGGAACCGGTCTGGCCCACCCCAGGAGCGGCACGCCCCCGAAGATCTGCAGAGCGGGCATGATGATCGTGCCGACGGGGTCAATGTGAACCAATGGGTTGAGCGAGATTCTCCCCTGCAGACGCGCCGTGTCGTCTCCCCCTTTGAACGCGGCATAGGCGTGGCCAATCTCGTGGCAGATGATGGAGAAGAGCAAGACGGGAAGAAAGAGGATCTTCTCCGGGGAAACTGAGAAACCATCCATTGAGATGTCCGCCCCCCCGGCGTGGCGAATCGGCGTTTGGCGGGAAAAACGGCTCGGAATTCGCCCAGAATCGCGCTTCCCGGCTTCGCAGAACCGGCCCGAAGCACGCATTCTACACCCCCGCCCCAACCTGTCAACAGATTCCGAGGGACGACGGGAGGGGATGGACGACGGCCCCGCCGGCCGTCCCAGACCCTCGAGACCATCGGCGGCAAAAGGGGAAGGGAGATTCATGGCACGAATCCGTTGATTTCTCCGCCCCGAGCATCTACACTGGCCAGCGTTCTCGCGGCGCGGCGAGGAAGCTGCGAGCGGGGGCGGAAGTCACGAATAGAGGATGGCAGAATGGCGCGTCGAATCACTTCGGATCATCTCGCATTGGGGCGTTCGATCGTGCTCGAACGGCGTGTCGGCAAGGTGCAACGCCGGGCGAAGAGCACGATCATCGGGGTCAGAGAGCCCTCCTACCTGATAGTGGACCTGCCCTTCGTCAACGGACGCCCCATTCCGGCCCCCGACGACAAGCAGTGCATTGTCCGCCTGGTCAGCGAAGGGAGCGCCATCGGCTTCCGGGCCAAGGTGGCGCGCACCTATCTCGAGCCTTTTCCCATGGCCATTCTGCTCTACCCGCCGGAGTTCCAGGAGGTGCCGGTTCGTCAGGCGGACCGCGTTGCCTGCAGCATCGTGGCGACGCTGATGCCTGTTGTGGACACGCCCGCCGGGACCGAGGCGCAAAGGGCGGAGGCCGCCCAGCAATCCCCCCCGCCACCCGAGGCCAAGAAGGCCGATTCCTCATCTCGAACGAGGCGGAAAAACGCGGCGTCCGCTGCAGCCCCTCCCCCCCGTCCGGAAGCGCCCCTTCAAGCCTTGATCGTGGACTTGAGTTGTGGCGGATGCCAGGTTGCCGTCCCAATCCTGGAGACGGACAGACCGTCGGAAGCCCCCCCGGAGCTCCGCGAGCGAGTTGCGCCGGCCCGCGAGGCGGACTACCATCGCGACCGCCTGCGAACGCTCTTCATCCCCGAGGGTCTTGTGAGCGCGGACTTCGATCTGCCCGAACCGGCGCCGGGCCGGTTCCGGCAGGTGGAATGCGAGACGCGGTGGACGAGAATTCACCGCGACACCCTCCTTGCCGGCCTGAGGTTCGTGAAGTGCCCGGACCCCTTGGCCCGGAGCATTGAGACAATCGTCCAGCACCAGCAAGCCTTTTTCAGGCAGCCGATTGAGCCGGCCTAGTCGGATTGGGATCCATCCGTGGGGAAGAGGCCGGTGGGAACGCGGCCCCGGACTGTCACGCTCGAGAGGCCCCGCGCAACCCAGCCTCGCCGGCCTTCTGAGGCACGGCCAAATGCGGAACGCGCAACGGGGATTGCGGAACATCGCGCTCCATCGCGGCTCACGGCGTTTCGAAGTACACCCTCAAGCGCTCGGCGAATTCGACCGAGTCGGCAAAGAGGCCGATGACGGCGTCGGTTGTCTGGCGTTGCGCGTCGAGCTCGCTTGTCCAGTAGTTGATCTCTGCGTCGTTCGGGAAGCGGCCGAGGAAGGCGCGATAGAAGCGCACCACGTAGTCGCCCGTCTGAGGACCCTTGCTGAGGAACTCTTCGGAGACGATCACCTCGCGCGTCATTTGCTTCGCCTGGGCGCGGACCGCTTCCAGGCCGCCTTGGGCCATCGCCGCGTCGAAGAGTCCGGACGCGTATTCGAGACCGTTCCTGTCGACTAGGCGATCGAGAAGGCCGACGTACATGGCGGTCACGAAATCGCGCGGCGGATTGCCGGCGAGACCGGGGAAGAGCGCCTGGATCCGGTTGGCGAATTCCTCGGACTCAGAGAAGACGGTCATCACCTGCGAGCGATCCCACACGCCGGCAAGCCAGTTCTGCAGCTCTGTCTCGCTCGGGTTTCTTTGGAGGAACACGAGGTAGCAATCGGCGATGAATTCGGCGTTCGACCGGTTGCGCAGGGCGTACTCCTCGGAAAGGAAGAAGAGTCGCGCCATTTCGCGCGGAATGAAGCGCACGTCGATGTTGAAGGAGACGGCGTAATCGAAATACCCGTGATGCCAAGCATCCACGGCGCCCGGCTCGGAATCGCGGCCGAGGATGACGTTGTAGAAGGAGGCGATGAGCGCGCGGGCGGCCTCGGAAGGGGAAGGCGGCGTGGGAGTCGGGACCGCCGTGGGAAGCGGCGTGGGGGTCGGGGTCGGCGGCGTCTGAACGGTCACGCGTCCTTCGCTGAAGGAATGCGCCAGAGCGTTTCCCGCGGCGTCGCAAAGCGCGGACGCCGGAACGCCCGGCGGCCCGACGATCTCCTGGGCGAGGCCGATCGTCGTTACGGTTCCGAGCGAAACGGCGCCTTTGACCTGGAAAGTGAGATAGAAGGCGGCGCCGGAGGCGCCGGAGAAGGCGGTCGGAACGGAGGGGCCGTAGGCGGTCACGTTGATCCTTCCCGATGAGGGGGAGTGGCATTCGACGACGTGCGCGCCGCCGGTGAGCAAGTCGCCCGCCTCGACGCCCGGCCAGCCCAGGACCGCGGGATCGTAGGCCACTCGCACGTTGACTCCGGCCGCTGCGGTGCCGCCCGAGAGCCTCACGGGAACGCGAACGGGATTCAGTTGCAGCGCCGACGCGTCCCCGATGGCGATCAGGTGGGAGGAACCGTTCGGCGTCGAAGAGGGCGCCTGGCCCAACTGCTCGACGATCGCGTCGACGACGTCCACCTGGCCGTCCCGGTTAGCGTCTGTTCCGGGTAGGAGTTCGTCCGTTCGCTCCAGGAAGTAATCGACGATATCCTGCAAGGTGGCAGAGGTGGCGGTCCCTCCGACGGAGATTTCGTCGAAAACGGAATGACCGAAGGAGTCCGTTGCGGTCAGACGCAGTGTATGCGTTCCTTCCGGAATGAGGACGGTCGGGCCGATCCCGGTTGCGAACGTCGGGGACGTGACGCCATCAATCGTCCAGACGAGCGATCCGCTCGTCAGCGCGCCGTCTTCCTGGTCGTAAGCAAGTCCCAGCAAGCCGACGGGGGAGTCCGTGAGAAAGGCGTCGGCGTTGGCAGGCTGGGCGATCCTCACCGTCGGCGTGCGGTCGCTCACGGTGAACGGAGGATCGGACACGGCTTCGGACTGATTCCATCCGTCGCTGGCGCGGACAATGAAGCGGGCCGGGCCGCCGCCCGGGAGTTGGCCCGCATCGACGGCGAACGTCGTTGTGGACTGCAGATTCGTGGCCAGGGGCAGAATCGTGTTGCCGCCGTCGGGCGTGTACAGGACGTCGAAGGAAAGGCCCTCCGCGCGCAGATCATCGGCGTCGAAGGCCGTCCAGGCGACCAGGACCAACTCGTCCGGCGGCAGGTCGCCGGGTCCATGCGGGAAAAGCAGGGAAACGGTGGGAGTGGAAGGACTCTGCTCGATGGATGCCAGGACCGTCTCGCCTTTCTTGAACACCACTCGGTGAGCCGGCTCAGTCTCTCGGAGGACGGCCCGGAAAGGGACGAGCCCTGTGGGATCGTAACGGCCGTAATCCTCCTCGGTGTCGGCGGATCTCCCGAGTTTCTCGATCTCGAAGGCGATCTCCAGGTCCGTCTCATCGATGACGGCGCCTGATCGGTTCTGCAGCTCGACGCTGTATTGGGCATTCGGGAGACTCAGCGACGAGACTGCGTCGCTCACCGTGGCCCGCTGGACCGGCAGAAGGGCGACGGTGTCGGACGTGTCGATCGAGCCGGCTGCCACCCGGGCGGGGACCGAAGCCTGCGACACGCTTTTCTGCGCGCCGGATTGGGCGGCGGCGGCGGCGGCGCCCAGAGCGCTGAAAAGGGCGCGGTTTGTGGGTGCGTCGATCCACGCGCCGATCTGGCTGCCCATGAAGTCGAGAACGCTCTCGCCAGAGACGACCGATGAGGCGGGGCCCGGAATGTTCGTGGAGCGCGTCTCTTGCGTCCTGGAATCGAACTGCCTGAACTGTCCGATGCCATGGCAGTCGTACGCGAAATCGTTCTCCGGGATCTTGTTGCCGTTGCCGCCCGCGCGGGGGCCCGACGTGTAGCGGGGGTTGACGTCCTGGGACTGGCCGCCGGGAAACGTGTCGCCCAGGAAATAAGGCTCCATGTGGCCGACCTCGTGACAGAGATAGTTGCCCGTGTGGCGCACCCTTTGGCCGAACCGGTCCGTTTCGACTCTCTTGTCGACGACGACTGCCGTTCGGAGTCCCGTGTTCTCCACCCAGGAGCCAATCCGCAGCCTTGGGTAGGCGACCCCATAAGTCGCCCCCTGTGAATCGAGCCCGACCTCGTGGTTCACGTACGCGACCAGGTGGCCGGGCTTGATCCCCTTCACCCTAGTCTTCTCGTGGAGATTGTCGAGATGAGTCAGGACGGCGCTCTGGCCGACATCGAAACGGGGCATGGAAACATATCGGGGAGGCAGCATTCGCAGGGAACCCATGAATCTCACGGGGTCGACCGGGTAGAGGTTGGCGAAATACCAAACGCCCTTCAGGGCCATGGTCATGTCCGGCTCCTTGACGGGGCCGAGGGAAGTCGCTTCGCTCCGCAGGGGCAGAAGAACGAGCGACTCGCGGTCGAGGTCATCTTGGAAAGTCGCGGTTCCGAGGTCGATCTGTCCCCGCGCAATCGGGTCGGCGGCGCCGCTCAGGACATCGGCGCTGTACTCAAAGAGTTCGACTTCGACCTTGTGTTCCCCCGCCGGAGGCAACGGGATGAAGAAGTTGAGCGTGTCTTTCCCCTCGGCCCGCAAGAAGTCGTTTCCGTTGCCGGCGCCGTCGTAAGCTCCGAAGGGACGCATCATGTGGAACGGGGGCGTCGGGCATTCGGGAGGGGCGCCGAAGACTTCCAGCTGCCCGCTCACCTTCACGCGGCTGGTTCCTATGCCCGTGTGTGTATAAACGCGCACGACGGTCTTCTTGTGGGACGCAAGCAGGGGCTTTTCGTCCTTCAAGTCAGCGCCGCTGGGAGAAACGGTTTGGATGACTCTGGCCTGGGCGTAAGGAGAAAACTCCGAGGTGTTGCCCTGCGAATCCGTGACGGTGGCCGTCACGATGCCGGGGTTCCCGGTGAGGTAGACGGCGAAGTCCCCCGATGAGGACGGTGTCGCGTTCCCCTCGAAGCGTTTTCCCTGACCCCAGAATCCGGGCCTGTTCCCGGTGGCCATGGGATCGGTGAAGGTCTCAATCGCGCCGCCGTTCGCCGCGACGGCGCCCCGAATGCGGTCCGTTCTTCGGCCTTGCCGATAGAGGTGGTCCAGCACGGGCGGTTTGATGCCGCCGTTCGCCCCCTCCGCCACGGCGATGCCCTGCTTCTCGTTGCGATGGATGGAGTTCCTGGTCAAGCGATTCCTGTCCGTCCCGGCGCCCGACACTCGCACGCCGTCCTGTTTGTTGTAATAGATGATGTTCTTCTCGACGACGTTCCCCTTGGCGCCGCCAAGAATGTGGACCCCGTTGCCTTCGTTGGGCAATTCCCTCTCAAGGTCCGCCGCACAGCCAATGCGGTTGCAGTAGAGTTTGACTTTGGCCGCTTTCTCTTCGAGGAGGACGCCGTCCTTCTTGTTCCCGGAGATCAGGTTCGCACTCGATTCCCCCCCGTCCGAGCCGATCTTCACCTCGGCGACTTCCGCGCCCCGGACGCGGATGCCGCATCCCTCATTCGGAAGGGCTTTCAGCCCGGTCAGGTCCGCGCCGATCAGGTTCCCGAACACGTCGACGGCGAGAGACGACCCGGCGGCGGGTCCGTCGAGGCGTCCGATCCGAACGCCGTCGCGCGTGTTTCCCGAGATCAGATTGCCCGCGCCCAGTTCCGCGCTCTGCTGCGCGGCAATGGAGGCGTTGCTTCCGCCGATCGTGAGCCGCGCTCCCGCGGCGGCCGCGCCCGCGCGGATGACGACGCCGTCCTGATTGCCCACCGCCTTCAGACCGTCCTTGTCCGTTCCGATCAGGTTCTTCGAGATCGTCACGTTGCCATGGACCCCTTCCAAGATGAGAACGCCCGCTCTCGCGTTGCCGGAGATGATATTGGCGCCCTTCCCGTCGGAACCCGAGCCGAGCTCGCCCTGGGTCGTGTTCCTCAAGCCAACGCCGTTCTGGGTGTTTGCGACGGCGGCGGTCCTTTTCCGGTTGAGGCCGACGACGTTGCCCCAGATTCTCCAGTCCGCGGCGCCGTCGATCTCAATGCCATTGACGTTGCCCGAGATCACGTTCACCCGGTACCCGTTCGTCTTGTCGCCGATCAGGGCGCCCACGACGCCCGACCCTTGCAGCCGGATGCCAGGTCCGGGAGCCGTCACGGCCCCCATCCCGGTCGCGTTGGTCCCCAGCAGGTTCCCTTGGATCTTGACGCGCTCGATCTTCTCGCTCGACCCGCTCGCCGTCTTGAGCAGAATGCCCGGTCCGGCGTTCCCCGAGATGATGTTCCCTTCGAACAAGACGGGGGCGACGGGGACGTTTCCGGCGATCTCGCTCCGCCCGCCGATGAGGAGTTCCTTGTCCTTGGGAGGTCCGGGGGCTTCGACAAGAATGCCCGCTTCCGTGTTGCCCGCGGCGGCGTCCGCGGCGTCGTTCGCGCCGACGGGGCCGGTGAGGCCGATCCTGTTCTGGTGGATTCGAAGGGTATTGGAAGCGTTCGTGATTCGGATGCCCGCCTTGGCGTTGCTCGAGATCACGTTCCCCGCGCCTTTCGGAAGGCTTGACCCGATGTCTATGTCCGAGCAGCCGTCCACGAGAATGCCGTTCTGCGTGTTGCCGCCGCCGGGCGTCGAGGCGGGATCGCCCGTCCCGATCTCATTGCGGACGATCTGGACGCCTGAGACGTTCTCGAGGTGAATGCCGTTGCCGAGGTTGCCGCCGATCGCGTTCGGCGCGTCCTTGTCCTTCAGCCCGATCTTGAGATTGGCGAGGACCGGTGGCGCGCCGCTCGCCGACCCCGTCGGCCTCATGGGACCCTGTATGAAGACGCCGTCCCCCTTGTTCCCCATGACGGGTCCTTGGCCGAGATCGGGAACCAGTCCGACGCAATTGTTGGCAATTGTGATGTCGTGGGGCAGGTTCTCGGTGTCCGTCGCGTCGATGTAGATCCCCGGCCCGTTGTTGCCGGATATGTAGCAGGCGCCCGCCGAGCTCTCGCCGCCGATGGTGATGTGATGCGCGCCGTTGCGGATGCAAATGCCGCCCTTTTCGTTCGGCATGGGGTCGTCGCTGAAAGCGACGTTCTGCCCAATGCAGCCCATGTTGATCTGGATGTCGCGAACGTTGGGACCGTCGAGGTAGACGCCGTAGCCTGTGGCGCCGTTGATTGAGTTGCTGTGCCCCGGATTGCCGAGGCGAACGGACGCGACGTTGCCCGAGACATGGATGGCGTCTCCTCCGAAGACGGCTTCCGTCGTCGCCAAACGGTCGTCGCCGAAGTAGATGTTCCCAACGATCACGTTCTCGACGGCCACTTCCGGATTGTTGCCGTTGATGAAAAGGCCGTGCTTGCCCGGGCCGGTGTGGTTGATCTCGATCTGGCGGAGGAGTTCGTCGTACCCGACGCGCGTGTTCTTCACGCCGTTCGCCAGTTCAATGCCGTGCCCCTTATTGGTCAGCTTCTTGCCCTGGCGCTGGTCGAAGTGGCCGATGAAGATCCGCTCGAGCGCGGCGCCGTCCGTGCCGGGGTCCGTCACCAGAATGCCGTTCTTCTCGTGTCCTCCGATGACGAAGGCGGTCCCCGCGCGGCCGATCGAGTTGTTCTTGGCCTGGTCCCGGATGACGATGCCGTGTCCCGACCCGTTTCCCTGCCAGGGCGGCTCGGGGCTCGCGCCGCCGATGTACATGCTGAAGAACTCGTTGCGGTCCGTGCCTTTGCCCTCGATCATGACGCCGCCGAGGGCGTTGTTGGCGACGATTGACACCGCGCCCAAGACGCTCTTGTCGCCGAAGACGTTGCCGCTCGCCCCGCCGCGAAGCCAAATGCCGTAGCCGCCGTTGCCGGCGGGGCGCCGTGTCGGCGGCTCGGTGACTCCCACGTTGCACTGGACGAAGGTGTTCGAGGTCGTCCCCGAATCTGCGACCACAAGGCCCGAAGCCTGGTTGTTGTTGATGTGGCAGCTCTTCAGGAGATTGCGCTTCGCCCCGCCCGAGACGTAGATGCCGACTCCGGCATTCGCCTCGGACACGCAATTGCGGATTGTGTTCGAGACGGCCGACGCGCCGACGAGGAGAATCCCGTCGCCGCCGTTTTCCTTGACGATCATGCCGTGAATCAGATTGTGCGATCCCGTGACGCGGACGGCGTCTCCTTTGAAGCCGGTGACGGTGAACCCGCCGATCTCGTGCCCGTTCTGAGCGAGATGGAAGGCGTATTCAGCGGCGTCCTTGGGCAGGTTCGAGCCGTCAACGATGGTCAGCGAATCGGCTTGGATGAAATCCGTGGAGTCGTTCAGGGGGGGCAGGTAGTCGTTGAGTGTGATTCGGTCGCCCGCTGCGAGGTCCACGCGGATGCGGTCTTCCACGTTTGCCCCGTAAGGCGAGGGGGATATGAGACCCGCCTCGTCGTCTACGTTGGGATCGTTGCTGTTCCAGGGCGCCCGCGCGCCGTTGGCGATCTTGAGGGCCTCTCGGAGCGTTATGAACCCGTCGTCTTTCTCTTCATCGGCGGTGGAATTCACGGGAATGGTCGCCGCGAGAGCGGATGAAGAGACGACGACTATGCCGGCCAAGATGAGCACAAACCGCGCGGGAAAGGGAAGAGACTCAGGGCGCGTGGAACGGTTTCGGCGCATGGGCGGGGACCTCCTTGCGGGAAGAACTGGGAACGGGAAATCATGGGGAAGATGGGCAACGGTGCTCTGGACCTTCTGCGGGCAAGGGTTCTTGGGCGGAATTTCCTTCCCTCAGGAAAGACCGCCACACAGGGGAGGACGTTCAAGGCTGTCCGACTCAGGGGACGCGGCGCGTTGCGCCGAGCGTTTGAGGCGAGGGCTTCTCGGGGCGCCGCTCGAACCCTCCAGCAATGTCTCACAACGCGCCTCTGCCGTCAAGATCTTATCCAAGCCCGCCCGAGTCGCCGGGGCGTACACAGACGGGACAATCTCAAAGTCTTTGGATTGCGACGGCTTGCCGTCGCTTTGACCTGCCAGAGCAGGCAGGCGGGGGCTCCACCCCCATCCGAACGAGGTTTGGCGCGGCGGCAAGCCACCGCGCCGAGAAAGCGCAGGCAAGCCTGCGCACTCCCAAAACCGCCCCTTCGAGGCGGAAGCGCCGACTTTGAAATTGTCCTGGAGTCGCCGGGGCGCACACGGACGGCGGCGGATGGAGGCCGTGTTTTTCCCCGTTTTCCCGCTTCCTTCCGATCGCGGCTCCTTGCA
>Ga0315274_10001525_pt1 | contig 35570 bp, 26 predicted proteins | sample YL17G02_20_MG_FD_203700 | JGI IMG/M metagenome (GOLD analysis project Ga0315274, IMG submission 203700) | Sediment microbial communities from Yellowstone Lake, YNP, Wyoming, USA - YL17G02_20 | ecosystem: Environmental > Aquatic > Freshwater > Lake > Sediment | place: USA: Wyoming | collected...
TACTGGTCAAATGATGCGCTCGCCTTGGAGGGCGGAGAGTCAATTGATGCCACAGTATTTGCGATTGAGGCGTTGAAAGGCCAGAATGATGATTCATCTCTAAGCGCTGTTGAAAATGCAAAGGCATGGCTGAGCCAGAAATTATCCAATTCAGAATTGAGTGTCAGGGAAATTTCCCTTATTCTTTCAAGGATTTTCACTTCAGAACAGATAGAACCTCTGATTTCATTTGACCCTGCGCTGTTCAAGGCAAAATCCGGGACAAATCTTACTCTGAAAATCACAAACAACGGGCTGACTGCTGTTTCAGGGGTTTTATATTTTGAAGGAGCATCCTTGGGAACATTCAATATCAATAAAAGCTCGTCGCAGTCATTTGTAGTCAAGGCGCCTCAGACATCCTCGACAAAATTTTCCTTTTTTTCATTGGAGTACAAGTCTCTTGGAGCAAACCGCAGTTTCAGTGTTCCTATACTCCTGTGGCCGGCAACTATAACAGAAGCCGCAATCGAGCAGACTGTGAAAGAGAATAAAATAGAGACAAGTGTTTTGCCTGCCGCAATCCAGTTTTTAGAGATTTCAGTAAATGAGACTCTTGAAACTGGCACAAAGATTCATGTTAATATCTACAATCCATCTGCCCAGTCTGTTGAAGTGACTGTTCTGCCAAGCTGGGACATGCTTTCTGAAGGAGTCATCGCAGTCGAGAATGACAAATTTATTTTGAATGCAAATTCCTCAATGGAAGTCATTCTGAATGTCGGAAACAAGACAGGAATTTTTTCAGGGACCCTTGATGCAAAGGCTTCAGCGTCATCAGCAAGCATCCCGGTTTATCTGAATATACTTGCGAAGTCCGGCGCTGTCGAGGTTGCGAAGAACTGCACTGCACGCGGGGGGAAATTTTGCAAGGCAAACGAAACATGCTCTGTAAATTTGACTTCCACTGCTGAAGGCCCTTGCTGCATAGGCATCTGCAATCCGAAAGCTGCTGAGCAGAAAAAAAGTTCAAATGTTCTGATTGGAGTGATTATACTTGCTGTTTTAGTCATAGTTTTAGTTGTTTTCTTTTTACTGAAAACCCGCAAAAAGCCCAAGAAAGGGATTGGCGATGAGCTGAAGAAGATTGAGGAGCATTACATGCAGACTATCGGCGGTCAGAAAGGGACTTCCCAGTAGTTTTTTTCTTGATTTTAAGTCGTGAAAAAGGTTTTTAAAGCCCTGATTTATGGTTTCTCAATGGCTAAGAAGAAGTATGAAAGGCTGAGCAATAAAGAATTCTATACAGTGGTAGCCATGAGCATGGGGGTTTTATTTGTCGGAATGGGTGCTATTAATGCATTAAATTTTCCGAAAACCTCTAAAATTCCAAAGCAGGAGATGAAACTGGAAAAAATAGCAGATATGGATACATTCGAAACAATTGAACCTTTTTATGACGAGAAGAATGACAGTGTTTTCTTCAATGTTCAGGACAGGAAGAATCATGTTGATTACGGGCAGCTAAAAGGCGGGAATCTGAAGCTTTATGATTTAAATCATAAAATTGTTTTTGACAAAAACTTCAAGGAGAATGAGATTGTCGAGGTGAAATCAGAGTATTTGACTCAGGACAGGTACATGGTAAAATATTCCTCGGCTGACAGGTATTATAACATCACATTCAAAAAGTAGTCGTATTCTAATACCTATAAATGTGTCACTAGGTAGTAGTCACAAATAGTAAGGTTTAAATAGTTAAAAAACATGTATATTCTATGGCAAATAAAATATGTTCCATTCAACACATAGGAAAAGACAGCATTGGTAAGGACACTTATATTAATCTTAATAATGGGGAGCATTATGTTGGAATAAAGCAAGGTTTGAAAACTTTGTACATTCAATATCATAAATTTTATAAGGATATTTATAATCAAGAGGATGAAAAGATATTAACAGAGTCTCAATAAAATGACAAACTCAAACAAAGAAAAGATGGCATCACAGATTGTTGAAAAAAGTCTTGAAAATATAAGTAAAGACGCCCAGAAAAAGAACCCATGCACTAAGAAGATTTTGTCAAACATAAAGAAAAAGGTATTCTCAAAGATTGCTCCATTAATTCTTGCAGGCGTAATGGCTTATGCGGGAAACGCAAAGGCCGAAGAGCTGATTCCAAATGTTGATTTAGGCGTCAGCGCGGGCGTTGAATATAACTTTGCTAATCCTATTAACAAATATTACAATGATGTTGTAAATCCTGACTACAAAGCGGGAAAATATGTTTGGGGAACTTCAATCCCACAATGGCAAGATATTCAAGCAAATAATTCAATTCTAATACCTGAAATAAAAGGTTCTGTTGATGTCAAAATAGCAGACGGATTCAAGGTAGGAGTTAATGGAGGATATAAATGGGGTAAAGATACCAATGCTTTAACTAAGGGCTATGTTATCAATTATGTAGGTACTGATACTCTTTTTAATTTTGATCGTTCAGAAACTTATGATATCAATTCTCCTACAACTGGAATTAATTTTAAACTAAATTTAAGTGAAGATACTAAGATTAATGTTGCGGGAAATCTTGATTTTGTTTCAATAAAAGGAAATTATGAACAAAATATGGCAACTCCAAGTACCGGGTACATTCAAAACAGAAAAGCAGATTATTCGGGAAGTGCAATAATTCCATCAATTGAAGGCGGATTAGAACAGAAAATAATTGATGGTGTTTCTGTTAATGTTAAGGGTGGAATGAAATTTGGAAAAGTTGACTGTAGCGGAAAAAATTATTATAAAAATAATGCCGAAACACCTAATTGGAAAGAAAGCATTATTCCTTATAATCCAAGTCTTGATTTTAATAATTCTTATGTTAAAGGCGGATTAGAAATTAAATTTTAATTTTTTTATATTTATTTAACCGCCACAACCTTCGTTAATTACTCCGTTACAATTATCATCCATATTAGTAATACAGGATTCTAAAGCTCCAGGATGTACTGCGGCATTTGCGTCGTTACAATCTGTGTTGTCTGCAACATAACCTGCTGGCTGAGTGCATGCTGAGGTTGTGACAGAAGGACTTCCATATCCATCGCTATCTGCATCTCTGTACCAAGTTACAGCCGTGCATCCGCAGCTGCCGCAATCGGCAGGACATGAAGAGCAGGTCTCTGCGCCATTGCATGTGTGGTCTCCGCAAAATGGCTGGACCTGTCCAGGCGTCACACAGCTGTAAGACTGGCATGGGGTCGAGCCCTGCCAGACGAAGAATGCAATCTTCACTGGATTGTATGATGTGAGATTTGCTGCGATTATGAGATTGTCGCTGTAAATGTCTGTTGATGGCTTGCTGACTCCTGATGGAAACAGACATGATGCAATCGGGTTGCAGAGAACTACTGTAAAATTGTAAGGAAGACTGCAGAGTCTTGATGCGATGAATTTGTTTAATGATGATGCATTTCCTGCAAGGACTTCATTCCTGATGCAGTAGTCGTCCTGCGCCTCGATGAGAATCTGATGCTGCACCCTGTAGACCTGGCCTGCAATGTCGGGCTTGTTAATCCCCTGCTGAAACATCCCGAGAACCAGGCCGAACAGAATCATCATAGATATGGCTGCTTCAACAATCTGAATCCAGGCCTTCTTGTTCACCATCTTTTTGATAATAAGAATGCATGACTTTTTATTGACTTGACGTCATGGCACTTCCTGATTTACTTACTTAACTATGATGAATTCTGATTTTTTAAAGGTTTTTGAAGATTGCACTGAGGCTATTAAGCTCTCCGGGAGTTATTGAGATGACTGGAATCCTGTATTTTTTGTATAATTTGTTCTTTATGACCTTCTTTTTCCACGAGCCGGGATATCCGCCGTAGAACTCGATATAGGTTTTGGATTTTGGCAGCCAGAAATCGGGCGTGCAGAAGTAGCCGTCACGGAATAGAGTTTTTCCTTCATATTTGTAGGGAACGCTGTTTTTGTAGAGATAGTCTGCAATGGTTTTTTCTCCTTTGCTCCTGACTTTTTCGCCCTGTTTTGTTTTCAGGTGCTTTTTCAGAGGGTTCTTGCCTGCGTTAAGGAATTTTTTGAAGGCTTTCGGGTTCTTTTTGAAGTAATTGATTATTTTTTGTGCCTGTTCTTTTCTCATATTCGGATGCTCTCTGTAGTAATTTGTTATTATTCTGTCAATCTTTTGTCTTTCTTCATGGCTTTTGTAGAATTCTTTCTTTATTCTGCTGAGCTTTTTTCCGTACTCTGGATTCCTGTAAGCCCTGTTTATTGATTTGATTCTTCTTTCTCTCAGGATTTTATTTTGTTTCAGAAGTCTTTGGAGATTTTTGCCTGCTTCAATCCGGCCTTTGCTTTTGAATGAGTATCTTCCCACTTTTTACAGTTAAATGAATGTGATTTTTTGATGAGATGACGTCAATTTACTCTCTTTTCACTCTTTTTTCTTTTTATGCTTCTTTTCCTTGTGCTCTTTCTTGCATTCTTCGCAGCTGCATTCATCTTCATGCTTCTTACTTTCTTTTTCGCTGCTTTCTCTTTTCTCTTGCTCTTTATCTGATTCTTCATCTTTTTTGTATTTTTGAAGCTCTCTCTGCAGCTCGATGCTCTGCATTGTCAGTGCCTTAAGCAGCGTTTCATACTTGTACACCCTTGCTACCAGGTCGTTTAATGTGCTGTTTGCCTCATTCAGCTTGATTGACATGTCAGTGGGCGCCACAATCTCGATGCTGGACGGCATGTAGTCTATTACAAATTCCATGACTCTGCTGAAGCTGTTTGCAAGGAATTCCAGCTCAGCGAATGTTGAGAAAACCCCTGGCGCTTTTTCAACCTCTTTTGGTTTATGTATATTATTTGATAATAATTTGATGCCTTCTTCTTTATTCAGGCCTTCTATTGTTTTGTCCATAACTTCCTTGACATGCTCTACAGGCTTGCCTACAAGCTCTATGATTGCCACAACGTCAAGCCAGCCCTTGCCAAAGTACTCTTTGATGTTGATTTTTTCTTCCTTCACATTGATTTCCTTAACCATTTTTGTTTTGTTAATTGATTATTTGCCTTTACTGATAACTTAATTTCTGTTGAGATTTTCCCTTTTAATACTTTGCGAATTTAATGAATTTACTGCTGGAACGGCATCTTGCCAGTAGAAATGAACTGTTTTATTGTGGGTATTATCTGGTCCGGAGGCAGGATTTGTTTTAATGTTATCTTCATTTCCCTTTTCTCTTCGCTTGGAAGGCACTCGGTCACTGGCTGGTCAAATCCCCTTGGGAATCTCATCTGGCACATGTTATTCCTGCATTTTATGAATTCCGACATGAAGTTTTTCATGAGATTTTTCATTGCATCCGGCATCTGATTTTGGGGATTGCTGACAAGCGTATTCACGCATTCACTGTCTGACGCGCAGCTGTACGGCGTCTCTGTCGGGGTGTTATTCACGCAGAGGGTGAATGTTTTGATAGTGTAGGAATCATACATGAAGTAGGCTCCAACGCCAATGATAACTGCCAGAATTAAGGTGCTGACAACTGTAAACATTATCAGCTTGAATATAAATCTGAACAAAGCCCTTAGAAATCCCCGTTTCTTCGGCTTTTTGCCGTTTTTCTGCTCTTCCTCTTTTTCCTCTTCTTCATCTTTTTTTGCCATTTCTTGTTTTTAATGTGCTATGATTTTGATTGACTTTACGTCACGGATTTTGATTATTGATATACTTTTTACTGATTTGATTTTCAAATCCTCTTTTTGACTGCGATATAAACTGCCGTCATCATGCAGATGACTGCGAAAATATATGGCGCGAAGCCTTTTGCAATCTCGCCCTTTGACTTGTACTCTGAAATGGCGCTGCCGTTTAAAAATTCTTCTTTTGATTCTGTTGTTAAGGTTTTAGTAGTTAATGTGTTATTTGAAGTCATGGCAGAATCCAGCGTCACATTTACTGTGATATTTATTGTGAGGTTGTAGGTGAATTCCTTGGGGGTTTTGATCTCAGTCCTGAGGATTTTGACCTTGAACTTGTAAGTGTTGTTGTTTTCCTTTATTTCATCAAGGTTCAGCTGGTTTTCAAGCTCTGTGCTGTTCTCGCTTGCCGGGCTTACAATTATTGTCTTTTTGTTTTCCTCCCTGTCCTGCGAATAGCATTTGCTTCCCCTGTAAATATAGCTCCACGTGTCAAAGATTTTGCTCTCGTTCCTGTTGTTCCTGATTTTTATATGTATTGTGAAATTTAGATTATTATTATCAATTGTTTCCGGGACATTTGTAATTTCATACTCATAGTCCGGCCTGTCTTCATGGCTTTCTGCCTGGCCTGATTGATTTTCTGTTGTCTGGGTCTGGTTTGTTGTCTGATTTTCTTCTGAAGTGTAATTCGCTTCCTGATTTGCTGTTTGATTTACTGTTATTGATATGCAATTGAAATCATTGTCCGGATTTGAATCATTGGCTGTTGAAAATGAAAGATTGGCGCAGATTGTGAAATTGCCGCCGTATTGCGGGGTGAATGTTCTTGATATTGTACATTGCTGCTTGAGGCTGTTGTTTGTTGTTTTTGGGTAGCCGGAGATTATTGATGTGCTGTTGCTGATGTGGTAGAAAATTGTGAAATTGATTTCTTCCTGGCCGTTTGTGTAATTCAGGTTCTTTACAATGAATTTGTATGTGTTAGACTGCTCCAGAGAGAATTCACTGCTTGAATTTATGCTGAGATTCAGGTCATATGCTGATACTGGCTGGATTAATGACACTAGAAATATCGCCAGGAATGCTACTTCCAGACACCGGCGATTTTTGCTTTGCAGAATTTGCATTTTCCATTCCTTATGTTTATCTCATAAGTGTAAAATCCTCGCCTTTTAATGACTGCTTCATGGCATTTTGGGCAGAATGTTGTCTCGCCTTCCTTGTCCTGCACGTTACCGGTATAAACATAGTTCAGGCCTTCAGACATTGCAATCATTCTTGCCCGTTTTAAACTTTCCAGGGATGTTGCCGGAAGCTGAGTCAGCTTGTATGTCGGCCAGAACGCTGAGAAATGTAATGGAGTGTCTTTGCCTAAATTCTCTTTTATCCATTTTGCGAGCCATTTTATCTGCTTGACGCTGTCGTTCAGCGTGGGGATTAAAAGATTTGTGACTTCAAGCCATACCTTTTTCTTCTTGTATGTCTTTAGCGTCTCAAGTATCGGCTCAATGAATGCTCCTGTAACTTTTCTGTAGAATTCTGCATCGCCTTTAAGGTCAATGTTGGCTGCATCTGTCAGGGCGATGATTTGCTTTAATGGCTTTTGGTTGATGAATCCGTTGCTCACAATCACATTTCTCATTTTTTCCTGCTTAGCCAGCCGGGCGATGTCATGCATGTACTCATAGAATACAGTAGGCTCAGTGTAAGTGTATGAAATTATTTTGCTGTTCACACCTTTTGCTTCTCCTACCACTTTTTCCGGCGGAGTTTCTGTTGACGGGACTGTTTCGGGTTTGCCTTGGCTTATCTGCCAGTTCTGGCAGTACATGCAGTGCAGGTTGCAACCGGCTGTTGCAATGGACAGAGTTTGCTTGCCAGGCAGGAAATGAAACAGAGGCTTTTTTTCAATCGGGTCAAGGGCAATTGTGCATGGCTTCCCATACACAAGGCTGTATAGTTTTCCCTCGATATTTTTCCTCACCCCGCAGTTGCCTCGGTCATGGTCATTTATGATGCAGAATCGCGGGCAAAGCTCGCACTTCACAGTGTCTTTTCTTATTTTCTTGTAGAAAAGGGCTTCGTGCAATTTTTGTAGAGAAGGCATTTTAGTTTGCTAATTGATTATGGCTTTTGACGCTTTTTGGTCATGGCACTTTCTGACATGTTTCTTTACTGATTTACCTGTTTATAGGAATGGACTGCAGGGCTGTTTCCTTATGCTGATGCATCATCTGGTATATAATATAAATCAGGATTATCACAAGCAGCAATCCTGACGCGACAGGAACCAATGGTGGAAAAGTTATCTGCCCCTTTGTTGTTTCTGTCTGATTTTTATTTACAGTTGATATCTTTTGTTGCTGCTCTTCTGCTCCGCCTGCTCCTGATGTGCCGGATGTCGCAGGAGTGACTTCAGGCTCAAAGACTGTTGCTCCGCCTGCTCCTGAGCCGATTGTTCCGCCCCCTCCTCCTGACGGAGGCTGAGACACTGAGGGCGAAATTGTTATTCTTGTCTGAAGCGGCTGATTGAATGGAATAAGGTAATCTGATTTGTTGTATATCTCTATTTTAGTTATCTGGACTGTGTAAGTTCCGTACGGCCCTGTGAATGGAATGTCCAGCTGTCCCAGCTTGTTGGTTGCAATCGGGTCGAAAAACTGGATTTCCAGGTTTGAATTGTTCCCTTTTACAGCGTATACATTGTTTAGGAATCCAATTCCTTCCGGCTGATACAATGAAAGCGCCTCAGGGATTTTGAAGAAGATTTTTCCAGCAGCAAGGCTTATGTCATTTTCAGTTATCTTCAGGATGAGCCTGTTGTTTGCATTGCTCAGCTGCATTGTCCCTGCTGATGCAACTGCTATTAAAATCAAAAATACAATTGAAAAAATTGCAAGAAATTTTGTTCTCATTTTGTTTTCGCTAATAGATTATTATTTTTTAAGAGTTGATGTCATGGCACTTGATGACTTGCTGCTTTACTTTTATTTATGGGCAGTTGAAATATGAGCCGACCATATAATATGCCCTTGGAATCAGTGCTGCATCTTCTGTGTCGGTGCCGATGCTGTTGAAGTATCTGTCAAGTATTGGATAGATGTCTGAAAGCTTTGGCTTTGTAAGCTCGACTTTTATGCCGTTGCTCACTTTGTTGCCGTTAAAGTCAAGCATAACTCCAGTATCAACGGTTCCTGCATTGCAGGCGTGCCTGTTTTCAGGATGCAGATAGGCGTCAAAAGATTCTTTCCAAATGTAGATTGGGTTTAGGGTTTGTATTCCCAACTGTTTGTTCAATGAGGCGATTGCATCCGATACTGTCATGTTGAAGATGAAGCTTCCTGCCACTGTCGTGTTTAATATTGCATCCCCGAAGCTTCCTGCCGGAACCTTGTTTACTGCGCCTGCTGTTATGCTTGGCTGCACATAGAATGAGAAATTGAACATTTGAAGCACTAATCTAGGGATATGGAATACCACATTTATTCTTTTTCCATCATCTGTTAGGAATCTCATCCTTTCCTTGGCTGAGATGTCATAATCCCCTGGATTTGATGCTGAGAAAGGGATTGTTACTGTCCCGCCATAATTTAAAGGATTATCGCTCATGTCTACATACTGCATTTCCAGGTCAATTCCTTTCTTTTTTTGGCGCAGGTTCAGGTCGGCAAATGCGCCTGTCCCGGTTATGCCCTCCAAATCAACTGTTATTTCAGAGGGAATTCCAAAATGGAAATTTGCAACAGCTATTATGCATGTCGGACTTGAGACATTTATTATGATTGCATTGCCTACAAACTGTGAATTCAGCAAATAGACTTCAGCTGTCGCATCAGCGCATTCTGAAGGTGGCGCCATGAATCCAAGGAATTTTGTATCCTGAATTCCTGTTGCTGCGAAATAGAACGCAGTCAGAATTGCAACAACTATGAAAGAGACTGTTGGCAGGTCGAATAATTTTTTCCTAGATCTCCTAGATATTCTATGCCTCTTTTTCATCTTTGTTAATAGTTAATGTGTTTGTTTTTTGATGAAATGATTTCACTTCTTTTCTCGATTTACTCTTATTAATTATAGGAAAAAGCCATTTAAATAGCTTTTTCTCTTCGGTGCTTGGAATGATGTTAGAACTCTTTTCTGATGAGGGTTTCAAAGTCATAGCCGTTGGCTTTTATTTCATCCAGGGAGATTGCCAACCCCTTGCCTACATCCTCAAGCTTTTCAGGCTCAATGAACCACCATCCCTTTCTTGAGAATTTTACTGCTATCAGCGGCGGGAAGCCGAATTTTCTTGCGAATTCCTTCAGGTCATTTATCTGCTGCTTTTCAAGATATCTTTTTGTCTTGCTGCAGCATTTGCATTCTATGACGAATCTGTTCAAAGCATTGCCTGCAATCAGGTCAGCGCTTGTTTCGGCCATTGTGCCGCTGCCAGCGACTCTTACGACGGCAAATCCAGCCTCAGAAAGCATATGCAGAAGTTCCCTCTCAGCATTCGCCCCTTTTAGTTTGTTCATGCTTTTCTGACAGCTGGGAAATATTTAAACCTTTTTCAATTATTTAATAGTAAATATTATAAAAGGCAGAGATTAGAAACTATCATGAAAAGAGGGTGCAAAAAAGGCCAGGTCACTATTTTTGTGATAATTGCAATTCTTATTGTTCTGGCTGTTCTTCTTGTGTTGTTTTGGAAGGATATATCCGGCGCTTTGCATCTTGGGCCTTCATCTCAGGTGCAGTCTGTCCAGGATGAGCTTCAGAACTGCGTTGCCCAGACAGCCAAGGATTCAATCCGGATAATTTCTTTGCAGGGAGGATATGTTTTGCCCGAGCCTTATTTTATCCAGAATATTTATCATGTCGCCTACTGGCTGAATAACAGCAGGGACATTTCCCCGAGCCTTGACACAATTTCAAGGGAGCTTGAATGGACAATGAATGACCTTCTGCCCGCATGCGTTTACATGATAAATTTCAGCAAATACAGCATCGAGAACTTTACAACTGGTAGCATTTCATCCCGAGTTACAATCAGCGACGATTTGGTTTTGTTTGACGTTCAGTATTCAATCTCCATGGCAATTGCCGACAAATTTTATAATTTCAGGCAGTTTTCGGACAAGGAGGATGTGAGGCTTGGAAAAATATACAAGCTTTCTAGGGATATTGTCACACGCCAGCTTAAAGACGGCATAAATGTGTGCCTTTCATGCCTTTCTGACATCGGCTTCAATAATGATTTGTTTGTCGAGCTGAATTCTCTCGAGGGAGACAGCGTTGTTCCAAGAATAATTGACAATACCACTAAGATATTTGAGCCTGATCCTTACATATTCACATTTGCAATGAAGGTAAAATGAAAAAATTTAATTTGATGATATTTGCATTGATTTTCTTATTGTTCAGCATGCCTTTGGCATCAGCGACAGTCGGAGATTTAGTTGTTAACTTAGGGCAGAATCTTGTTATTTCAAGCGTGCCTGCAATAGGGCAGGTTTACTCGCTTGTTCAGATGGCTGAGCAGGCTGCAACGCTTGCAGCCGCAGTAACTGCCGGGCCAGCTGCAATTGCTGCTCTCGGAGGAGATTTTGCACTCTCGCAGCTGAAGTCAGTAGGTCTTAACAAATTGCTTGGAGAAAAGGTAATATCTACCATATCTCAGGTTGATAGTTATGGCAAGCTTTTGCAGAAGGGTTCTGAATTTCAGGATCTTGAGATTGATAAAAAAACAGGATTAATTATTAACGGCAGTATTTCAATTAAACAGAAAGACGGGACAGACAAAAAAATAAATCTTAAGGATGTTGGTCTTTCTGTTGATGACAAAACCGGAATCAGCACCTTTACTTTTGGCGAAAAAGGCTCTTTGCAGGTTGGAAATCTGAAATATGAGAACATAAAGAAAGGCGGCGTGATAAAAACGGACAAGGAAGGGAATGTTGTTGAGGCAAGTTTCACTTCTTCGGCTGCTTCTACATATGTTTTCGGGAAAGGCGAGCCTTTGACAGTCGCCGGAAATACAAAAGTGATTTACAAGGATGGAGTCATTGATGTTTACGGCAGCAGCTTCAAGTACGGAGACACACAGATTAATAATTATGATACAAGCGGCGAAGTTTCCATAACCGTTGTGAAGGGCGAGAGGATTAAAGGCGGAGTTCATGACCTGACAACTTTCAGCGGCAAGAATTTTGTTGTTAAGGGCATAAAAGTTTACGGAGATAATGGAGGCATTGGAACACTCAGTTTTGAAAAAGTAACCTTTGACACAGGATATACCTATAAAATAAAATATGCTGATACAGACGAATACGGGCAAGTAGGGTATACTATAGCTACTCCAACTAATAAACCACTGACAATTGAAAGAATGGTAAAGGCATCAGCCACCACTGTAGAGATTCCTGAAGGGCTTAAGATAAGCGGCAGCGAGGTAATCATTGGAGACACTGATTATAAAAATGATGGTCTAAAAAATAATATCTATTTTACATCCAGAGGAACTATTGGTTATGTTGGAACAAAAGGCTCTTCATTTTCACTTGAGATTCAGAAAGATAATAAATTTGGAATGCCTGTAAATGGAAAAGTGCAATTTACAACACGAGATGATGCCCTTAGCACTGTGGAAATTAGTGGAGATAAGGAAAATGACCAGATAGCTGTTGTGATGGATTCATCTTCAGGCACAATTATAGATGATGGAGAGGGCAGAATAATTCTTTCAGAGGGAATGGTTGAAGCTAAGGCAGCAAGTGTCTGCCACGTTTATGGTGAAACTCAAGACATAATGCAGTGCAAAAAAAGTTGGGGTAATTCAACGCCTATGAACATCCAAGTTACAGATGATTTTGAACAGGACTGTCAAAAATTAGGCATAAATCCAGGTAATGTTGAGGCACCTGGTGGCTGTAAGGTTAAAGTAAGTGGTTCTAAAAATAGTCTTATATCTGTTAATGAGGTGGATTATTTAGGCATTAAGACATGCGCCATTCCAGGCGGAGTTACAAGTTTAGCGAGCACTGGCAAGAGCATTTTGGGAAAGATGGTGGGAATGGCAGTTATAGATTTTGTTGTTGGAATTACCGGACTTGCTGAATCCGGAGTGGTGTGCAAGGACACTGTCAGCGGTGGCGTTATTGACACCCCTGAGGCATTTGAAGCGAGGGCTAAAATAGAGTCCACTAACAATGAGAAGGGTCTTGCCGCAAAATACTATGCTCAGGCAGGAAGCCTTTATGCAAATCAGGCAAAAGAGGAAAAAAATCCTGATAAGGCCATGGAGCTTAATGCCAAGGCAAGGGATGCATTCGTATCTGCCTCAGATGAATCTATCAGCAAAAGCAAAAAAATTATCACGGATATAAAGAAAAAGCTGAATGAAGGAGGTTACAAGGATATTTCTTCTTTGAAAAAAGACGTGGACTATCTGACCAGTGTGCTCAAAGATGCATCAGACCAGGCATCTTTTGCAGGCAGGTCTCAGATGATTTCTGTGTCCAGTGTTTACCTGAACCCAGAAGTTGGTATGGACTCTTTGAAAAAAGACTTGGGGGCGATAAATACCGACTCAGTCAAAAAAATAGATGACTCTTTTAATTATAACGACAATCGCATACTTCCGGTAAAACAAGAAGTGGTCCAATTGTCATATGAGCAGATAGAAGCGCGGAAAGAAGCGAAACTATCTGAAATCAAGGGTCTTAAAACAGAGGTTGTGTCTGCGGATTTTGGATGGAATCCTTCAAAAACGAGAGAAAAAGCCCTGCAGAGAGTTATGCAAGGGACTCAATATTACGATGCAAACATAGCAGCGGTCTTTGATACTTTCTCACCTACTTATAAGGCAGCGCTTACGAATATCATAAATGGCGATCCAGTCAGGCAGGATTATGCCACTGTGATAAAAAACTACCCTAAAGCAGTAGAGTACCTGAAAAGTGTAGGGATTACACTCAAATAAATGGCTGGCTGCCATGAATGGCGCTTTTTCTGTTTTTCTTCTTCTTATTGTCACTTAGGGGTAGTTACAAATAGAAAGGTTTAAATATCTCTTCGCCCTATATAGAGCTATGAAAACTAAACTGCTAAAAAAGATTTTGGGAGTTGGTGCTGCAGCCTATATCATGGCATATGCAGGCCTTGGTGGCTATGCACTTCTTGACTCAAAACATAATTCCGATATAAATTCTGACAGGGCCCCTAGAATGTCCGAATACAGGGAGTTCAAATTTGATATAAACGGCAAGAAAAAGAAGCTTGGAATAATCGGCGAATATCACGGCTATAACCACAATGAGAGAAAGTATGCAGTATCTATCATAAAACAATATGACAATGTGGCACTTGAAGGCTCAGCCCAGGAATCAAAGTCAAAATTATTTTCAGAAGCGGACAGCATACTTTCAGCTGTCCCTGCTTATTTTTATACAACTGGCTCATGCAGAAGGTGTCCAAACGCATATCTCCTTGCATTTTTTAACGGCAAGAAAATCATGCCTCTTGAGGAAAATTCAGCGCTTGACAATATGAACTTTGGCCAGAAATCAGCTTTTTTGGCAGATGATGTCAAAAATATTTTGATAGCGCCTTACTACTATTTTGATGGAAAGAAAGAAATCGAACATCCTAATATCAATGACTCTGAAAAAAATTCCTTATACTTTTACACCAACGGAGATAAAAGAGAAAAGGAAATGTCTGAAAAAATAGTCAGGAAAATTAAGGATGAAAAGACAGACAATCTGCTTTGCTTTGTTGGAAAATCCCATCTTGAGGGGATTATTTCAAACATCGGGAAAGAGATAAAACTGGAGTAATTTCTTTTTGTTTAATCTTTGTCTAGATTTATATGGAGACTATCATGTCTATCGCGTCTTTCAGCCCGCCCTCGCATAATTCAGCGTCTGTTGAAAGAGTATTCAGCCAGTTTTCATTGAAATACCCATTGGAGTATTCGCAAGTCATTGACTGGCCTTCGAAGATATCTTTTATCTCCTGTGGCTCGGTTTCGTTGATTTTTAATGCTGTTTTTGTAAGGACACAGTCTTTTGTCTTGTATTCATATACAGACCCGGCAATATTGTTTTGGAATTTTGCAGACTGGCAGAGGTTTGCCGCTGTTATAAAGCATTCAGAATCGCTGCCGCAGTTCTTTTCAGAGACAAAAATAGTTCCTATCTGGGAAATCAGCGGCGCAATCAGAGGCGCCAGGAAATATATCAAAGCTGCAACGCCTGCTGCAATTAAAATGATTAAAAATATAAGTATTGGAAATCTTTTCTTGGCTTTCTGTATAAGCATATCTGCTGTTTCAGATGAATAGTTCTTGTCAAGCAGTTCTCGACGGATAGAATAGGTTGAAGATCCATCCTTAAGCCTGCCCTTTACATAGTCTATTGCTCTTTTTTCGATATTTTTAGGCAGAGAGGTGATTTTTGCCATTATATTATTGATAAAATCAAAAGGTTTATATAGTATATTCACTATTATAAAGTAACAACATAGAAAGAATAATAATAAATAAAAGTATGCCCTAATATTAATAAGCTTCAAAAATGGAAAACGAAAGAAACGAAAAAGACAGAAAGGAAACAGTTGTTGAAGAGGTTATTAATGAATATTTTCATAACAGGATAGTTGACAAGCTCAGAAAGGACAGCCATGAAGTTTTTGATGAGTACAAAAGGAGAGTCTACATGATTAATTTCCCAAATTTTGAGATAATGAAGAATTATTTCACCAAGATGGGTTTTACCTGTTCTAAGGACGGATTATTGATAGAGGATTTCAAGAGCGTTGCGCTTAAGCTTGACAAGCCCCTTAAACTGGTTATTGCGGAGCATACAGAGGACGGAAGGCACAAGCTTTATGATGCGACATTCACAGGAAGGGAATCCACCATCAAATATTTTGAGAAATCAAACTGATTTTATTTTAAAATGACAAGGACTATTGATACTAAAATACTAAATGAAATTGACTCCGAGCTTGAAAGAATCAAAGGGATTTCTAAGATGGCCTATACCAACATTAAACCCCAGTCTGTTTCAATAATCAAAGCGTATCAGAATGATAAAAAAATAACTGACGATTATTTTAACACTTTTGTCAAGGAATTGAAGGGCGCAGATGAAGAGAGAATATCAGATTTTAATTCTAATTGGGCAGAATATCGCGCTGCATTTTTTATATGGCCAAGCCAATTCAAGTCGCTTGGAAGGCTTCCAAGTCACTATATTGAGAAATATTCTAAGAAATAAGATTTTTAACTGTTTTAGATTATATATCTTTTAGGAGGGTTTAATATTTCATCTTTTTTTTGGTTAATTAGGTCTAATATTTTCAGGTAATTGGCATATTCCGGAGTTTGTTTTAATTCTTCATTGCTTTTGCCTTTGAATGTTGCCGATCTTTTCATGCCCTTGAACATTAGGTCAGATTTTATACTTTCAATCGCTTCGTCATGTGTTTTTGGAGGAACCTCTCGTTTTTTCTCCGGATCATATGAAGGTCTTGATACCAGCGCATCATAGGTGTCTATGATGCTGATTACAGGGTCATTTTCAGCAAGCTTCCCGTGCCATTTTGCAATCTGGTATGTTGCTGAATCCTCTGGCAGATGAGTATTCATCCAGTCTTCGCCCCATTCGTAATGTTTGTTCCATAATTTTGAAATACTATCTCCGGATTTCAGCCCAACTTTATTTAAAATGTCAAGATAGTAGTTATCGCTTTCAGGGAATTTATAGCCGTACCTTTCATCCTTTTTTATCTGTGTTATTGCTTCTTTTATTTTTAATTCTGGGTCAAGCGCAGGGACTTCGAACAGGTCAAATATCACTTTTTTTGTATCCTTGTCTGCATCTACTGGCCCAAGCTTGCCTAAATCATGGACTAGGATTGCTCCTCTTAATGTTATTATGTCAGGGAGATAGTTTTCAATATCTGGCTCAAGTATGTCTGTTAACAGCTGCATTTTTTCCATATGTTTGAACAGGATAGTGCCCTGAGGCATATTTTTCAGTGCCGTTAGCACTCTTTCATCAGATATCTGATCAACTCTTCCTACAACCAGATTGGCCTTTGCAGCCGCATCTTCTGCTGTCAGGCCTTGATTTTTAAGCAGATTTGCGACGTCAATATTCGCAATGTCAGATGAAATCTGTCTGAATGCCCTCAAATGAAGGACATCAAGAATTTCGTCGCTAGGATTTTCAATTATATACTGGATATTTTCTGCTATAGTATTTTTTGACTGCTTTACTAACTCTTTTGTAATCAGAGATTTATCAATAACATCAGTTGAAGGAACGTATAACTTTTCATTTACTGCTGCTGGCTTTTCCTTTGCCTCAAAGGCGTAGGTTACTTTGTATTTATAATCGGGCTGATAAGTCATAGGATCAACATTAATTTTGTTGCTTGTTGCATATTTTTTCATGATATAATCCTGGAATCCTCTGTTTGAAAGGCCTCCTGCCTGTGTTGTTATCATCAGCTTGAAATTATTTTTATCTGCAAAATTATAGATTCTGTCCATTACATTGTCTATAAATTCATTTTTCTTTGCAGGATCCAGTGAAGCAACTAATGACTCTGAAGGGTCAAAGCCAAGCATTATCAGCTTGTCTTTCTGTATTGCGAATAGAACAGAGCCTGCAAGCTCTCCATTTTCAAGGATTTTTGTTACCATTACCTTTTCTCCTAATACATCTACTGGTTCAAAGCATGTTCCTGAAAACCCGCCATACCCCAGGTCAATAACGCTCTTTTTCTTGAAAACAATCTCTATTTTGCTTGTGGATTTGATCTCCTTTTCAGATATGGTGAGCATGTTTTTCTTGAGGTCTTTGATTACAGACCACTGGTCAGAACTCTTGATGTTGTCGTTTATCTGGCCCAGCCCGAGAGTTTCAAGCTCATCATTAAGACTGATCTCCATCTCGCTGAATTTCTGTATGAATAGGTTTTTCTCTTCCTTCGTCAGTATTTCGCCGCTGTATTTTTTGATTAAATTGATGTCAGATCTTTCAAATGTCTTTAGCAGGATGCTGTTTATCTCATCTTGGCTCAGTTCAAAATGTTTGTATAATTGGGCTTTGATATTCTCTTTTCTGGCAGGGTCTGTTTTGGCCAGCTCGATTAATTTTGGATTTACATTATTTTTGGCAAGATACTCTGTGTCAAAATTGTCTACCTTTGAGGATATCTCTGTGATTTTGTTTTTTATGCTCTGGATCTGCTCATCGCCTAATCCTCTTACATCCAGTGCAGCTTTTATGTTGTCTTTGAGAGCAGTTTCATAATCCGCCGGCAGTTTTAATTCAACATTTCTTTTCTTGAAATCAAAGCTGACAACATACTGCTGTTTTATATCCACAGTCTTCAGTTTTGAGTCTATTTCTTTCATCAGATCTGCAATTGTTTTGCCTTCAGTTGAAATTTTCATTTCTTCTGCGACGTTATCCAGATTATCTTTAAGTTCTTCATCAAATCTGCCCAGGGTTCCGACGTAGAATGAGTAATCATCCACTTTTTCATTTCTGAATGCAGCATCTGTGAATTTCTTGTATTTAACATCGACATCTGCTGTGATTTTCTTGATTGCCTGCCATCTCTTGCCGTCATCGCTTATTGAATCAAGTTTCTTGGCATTTTCTGCAAGCTGCTCTATATAATTATAGACTCTGGTAGGGCTGATTACCTCTTTTTCCTTTGTGAAATATTCATTTATTATTTTCAGGTTGGTTTCATCATAATTTATCTCTCTTAGGGCAGGATTTATTATATTAAGGGAGTCAAATGCCGCCCCCTTCAAAAGAAGATCTTGCATTGCTATACTGATTAATGCAGGAATTGCTTTTACATCTTTGATTTCTCCAAGAGAGTTTACTGCACTTAGTCTTACATCACCATCAGGATCTTTAAATAATTCAATCAAAGGGTTTATAGCTCTTGAATCTTCGACATCTCCAAGAACTACGACTGCTCTCAGCCTTACAATAGCATCAGGATCTTTCAGCAATTCAATCAACGCCGGAACCGCCGGCTCCCCTATTCTTCTAAGAGTATGGCTTGCCATTGATCCTTTTTCATGATCTTTCAGCAATTCAATCAACGCCGGAACCGCCGGCTCCCCGATTTCTGCAAGAGCTGCACTTGTTGTTTGCCATATCATGGAATTAGTTTTCATTAATTCAATTAAAGGCTGGATTGCTCTTTCATCTCTGATTCCTCCAAGAGCTCTGGCTGCCCGACCACTCATATACAAATTAGGATCCTTCAGCGCCTCAATCAGCGCCGGAACAGCTGGTTTTCCGATTTCCATGATCATGATATATGCATAATGAGTAACAACAGTATTGGAAGAGGATTTAAATTCTTCAATCAACGCCGGAACCGCCTCAATCACCGCCGGAATCTCCCCAATGTGTATGAATCTCCCAACAACCAAAATTGCCTGTTGTTTCACTTGAATATCTGGATCTTTTATTAACCTCGCCAATGGCTCAATGCTCCTTCTATCGAAGATGTTTCCAAGGGCTATTGTTGCTTTCCATCTTACATTAGCATCAGGGCTTTTCAGCGCCTCGATCAATGGCAATACTGCTGGCTCCCTCATGTTTCCAAGAATCTCTGTTGCCATATCCCTCACATCAGGATCTTTCAGCAATTCAATCACCGCTGGAATCGCTGGTTCTCCTATTTTTCCAAGTTCTGTAACTGCTTGCATTCTCACATTAACATCTGGGTCTTTCAGCTTTAATTTTAGGTCTTCGATTTGTTTTGTGACATCAGCAGCAGACGCTTCAGGCACTGCCGCTTTTTCAGCCAGGAACTGGGGGACTGCAGCAGCAAGCTGCTGCTCAGCCTTTTGATTTCTTAAATTGTCTATCATCTCGCTTGCTTTTTTGTAGATGTCTGACTTGGATGAGCTTACAGTTTTTGCAATCTCAAACTGCCTCAATGCCTCGCTGTATCTCCCGTTCTTCTGGCTGTAAACCGCCTCGTCAAAGAAATACTTGCCCTCGTCCTCGTATCTTCTTGCCTCGTACGGATATTTTATCTTGCCGGTTTTAAAGTCTTTTAGCGGCCGTTTATATTCATCCAGGGGAGGCTTGTAGATATAGTTGGGATTCCATTCTTTTGCATCATACATCTTGTCAGTTGTTGCAATTATAGGCCCTTTCAGCTCTTCTGTTTTGAATTCCTCAGGGGTTTTCAGCATTGCCTCAACGCTTTGTTCACTAATTCTTTCCAAAAATTTGTTAGGGAAAGGCCCGAGAAGGATAGGCTTGCCATTAGTGTCATAGGTCACGGTTGTTATCCCGTTTTCATTGCCCCATTTCTTCAATCCTTCAATATTTACCTTAAAGTAAATGATTTTTCCAAGATCTCCGTCTTGTGCAGCCTCAATATTCTCTTTTATGGTATTTGTGAATGACCCGTCAATAAGTTTTGCATTGAAATATTCCTTGGCGTCAACTATATTGTCATGCACTCTTGTCGCAATGATTTGGTAATAATCTTTGCTGATAGACTCCTTTTCTGCAAGCTTTTCGAGCTCTATTATGACCTCTCCTTTTGATTGTTTTATTATTCCGCTTCTTTTTTCAGCTTTTTTCTCCTCAACTTTAACCATAATATTATCAATGGCATTTTCTGCTAATTTATTCTGTTTCAGCTTGTCTCTTGCATGAAGAGTGTCTATTGCGCCGTCAAAATAATCCACCAATATATCCTTGACGCTTGCTATTTTCGGCTGCTCATTTTTTACTGCTTCCTGCTGTGCCTTGCTCATCTCTTCGCTGCTTATTATCTTAGCCTGCTTGTCCGCCTCTTCCTGCAGCCTCTTTGCCTCCTCTCTTTTTATTTCGTCCTCAGCGATTTTCCTTGCCTGCTCCTCTCTCAATGCCTTTTCTTTTATTAGGTCAGTCTTTATTTGGATGATGGACCTTTCCTCAATCCTGCTTATGGACATGTCGTCTTCTATAGTCCTGAGCTTTGCAAATATATTCTCTTTGTCTTTTGATGAGATTCCTATCTTGTCAAACCCTGCGCCTATTTTTTCATAGTCAAAATTTCCATTGATGTCCTTGCCTCCTTCAATCATATTCTTTATCTCAACGTCATCAATCTCCAGCCTGTCGTCTCTGACTCCCAGCTTGTCAAACCCTGCAATTACTTTTTCATTGTCAATATTCCCGTTCTTGTCTGTCGCATCCTTGATTATTTTCTTTATTGTGCTCTTTGGGATATCCTGCTCTTCATAGCTTTTTTTGAGCTTTTCGCTCTTCAGCCCGCTGAAATCCTGCAGCTCTACATAATAGTCCTTGATTGATAAGGCCAGTCTCTCAAGCTCAGGGTTCTTTGAATAGATGTCAAAGGTGAATTTTTCAAGTCCCTCTTTTTTTGCAGTCCTTAGAACTCCCTTGTAAATTCCTTCGAGGAGGTTCAGCTGATCGCTTCCCATTTCAGATGTTTTATCATATTTCACCCCCATTGTCATATCTATCTCTCTGTCCCCTATGTAGACCGAAGGATCTATTTTCAATGAGCTTATTTGTATAATATTTTCTTTATCGCTCCTGTATATCTCTAAATTTGCATCAGCAATCTTTGCCCCGTCTTTTGATTTGACAGAGACAGTGTAGAATGGAGGGACGTCATTCTTTTCCTCTGTGATTTTAATGTCTTTTATTGTTTCAGTTTTTCCTCCGTTGAAAAGATGCAGGAGCCTTTCCATTTCATATGTGCTTAGAGGATGATTTTCCTTTACTGTGTACAATTCTTTTGCTTTTTCATAGAAATTTTCTGCATCAGCGGTATCCAGGTTCTTGAGGATTTCATGCATTACCGGATACGAATCTTTGTTTGCAAGGTCCAGTATGGAACTTACCTTTGCTAGATACCCCAGCCCGTCAGAAGGGGTCAGTGATTTTGTGTTCTCGCTCAGTAAATCTTCAAATGCCTTCTTGTTTGGGACATCACCTAAAGAATTTGGCAGTATCTTGATGTAATAATCTATTTCTTCTTTAGTGACCGGCTTTGTTAATTCAGCAGGAAGTTCTCCTGGAGCTTTCTCCTTTAGGAACTGCGGCCCCAGTGTTTGCTCTATTTTGATTGCTGATCGTTGCGCAGCGCTCAAATGGCTCAGATAAATATTATTTGAGCTTCTTCCGACATCATTGATCATATCAGTTATCTTTTCGCCGTTTGCAATTCTGTCATGTACACTTTTGATTAAATCTGATGTTTCAGGATACTTGTAAATACTGTCAGAGACAAATGAGTTCAGCCCGGATAGATGGTTGTTCAGGTCATTCATTTTCGAGAAAATATCCTTTTCTGATTCTATCTTTGTCTTTAGTTCGTCAGCGGAAATCTTGTTGTCTATCCTGTCATTTATATTTTTTTCTCCGTATTCCTTGAATTTCTCTATTATCTTCGGATTTAATCTTGAGATGATTGCATCCTTTGCGATTTCATCTGCCTGTTTCTTTGCAGCGTCTCTCATAACCGCGTTTACATCGCTTAAGGCAAGCAGCCTGTCCGCCTCAGTCACTCCTGAAGTTACTATTTTGTCAGATACCTTGCTGATCATGTCTTTTTCAATTTCAGCGCTGAATTCTATCCCTGTTTTTTTGACCAGTTTTTCTGCAGTCGACACAGGGTTAATAACATTATCAAAAAGATATTCTCCCTCTTCATCCCGATTTTTGAATTTTATTGTTCCTGCCTCTTTGCTCTCATACATCTTGTATGTTTTTTCCAGCAGAACCTCTTTTCCGTTTTCAGAGAATTCAATGCTCATCAGCTGCTTCAATTTCGGAAGTACACCCTCAATCCTTTGCTTTGCAGCGCTTTCTATTTCAGGATCCTTGAATGCTGCCGGCTTTTCAGCAGCAAACTCTAGCATCATGTTTGATTTTCCCGATGTCTCTATTATTCTGTTGGTTGCAATACTTGTGGAGGTTATGATTTTGTTGTATGTGTCTTTTATTTCCTTGTCAACCACATTCTTTTCTATGAAGTCAAGGAATTGCTGCCGTCCAGGATAATTTTGTTTTTCTTTATCAGTGAGATATTTGTTCTCTGCCCTGAATGAAAGTATTTCATTTATCACTTCAGAATCTGATTTATAATCCTTGTATTCAGGATATGAATCATAGAACATCTGCTTTATCTGCTGCCAGTCGTTTCTCTTGTTGAATTTCTCAATTATCAAGTCTCCTAGCTGGAGTGTAAGGACATGCGCGGATTCATGGGAGATTGTCTGTTTGTATGCTCTTATTTTTTCAGCCCCTTTCAGTCTGGCAAAGTCCGGGGCGTTGATGACAAGGAATCTTCTTCCTGTTGTCTCATCCATAAGCCCTCTTTCACTGTCAGCAGCCAGAGCCATTCCATATTTTTCCCCGCCTATTTTCACATAATCACTGTAGGTTATAGGTGTGACAGGGAATTTTATATTGAGCTTGAAATTAATCTCGTCAGGCCTCATGCTGGTTATTTGTCTTATTATCTCGCCCTGCAGGCTATCAATCCTTATGTCGGATTTTGCAGTGGTATGATGCAGATTGAGTATCAGCGCTCCCTCGTATAATTTGGCATACTCAGGGCTCTGCTTTGAAAGGAACTCAATCACCGTGTCCTGATATTTGTCTATAGTGCTGTCAATCACATCAGATATAATGCTTAATTCCTCTTTTGATGCATGGCCTGCTGCCTTCAGCATTGCAAGATGCTCTGGCTTGATTATTTCTTCAGGAGGAACGCTTTCAGCAGTGATTTTTACTGCAACTGGCTGCTTCTCAACAGGGAGCGCTCCTGAAATTGCTTTTTCAGCTGCAAGTTGGATTATTTCTGCAGTCGGTTGGACTGCTTCAGCAGACGGCTTTGCGGTTTCAATTAGAGGTTTTGCAGCGCTCAATACCTCATTATATGTCGCAGCAAGCTGGTCCTCTATGCCTTTTCTTGAGGTTATTTCGTTAAGGATTTCAGTTTTCAGCGCATCTACTTTTTCAACATCCGCTGTGTCAGCATTGAGTATCTGGTCAATCAGTTTTGTCTGCTTGTCATAGCTTTCAGCCACTTTTTTATTCAATTTGTCAAGGCTCTCAATCTTTTTTGAAACTGCCGCCTCATCAGCGCTAAGGGATTCCTTGCTGTTCAGCTCTACTTTCAGGCTGGCGATTGATCTCTGGTTGCTCAGCTGGCTTCTCTGGCTTTCAGCATCTGAAATCAGGCTCTCAGAAAATTCAATTTGATTTTTAATCTCCCGCAGTTGCACACTCTTGTCAAATATGTTTACTCCCTTTGCCTTCTCATTTTTCAGTATGTCCTTCATCAGATTTTCCTTGTCAATTGTTTTTGCAAGCAGGTTGTCCTGGGAATCAAGATATTCCTTGCTTGCGGAGTCAAATTTTGATTTTGCATCAGGATTGATGTCAAGCTCTGACTTTGCAGATTTGAAAAGCGCCTCTTTCTCCAATAGTTTATATTGCGCTGTTTTTGTCTCGGTGTCCTTAAGCTGGAAATTAAGTTTTTGAATGTCGTTTGAGACGCTCTCTTTCTTCTTTGCGTTTGTCTCCTTTTCAAGCTGTGACTGCTTTTCGCTTATCTGGCTGTTTAAATCAAGAATATCTTTCTGCAGCTGCTCTGTCTTTGCCGCATGATAGTTTGCCTCTTTCTGATTCTGCTCTTTCAATGCATTCGAGTAATCTGCTTTTAATTGAGAAGTGTCCTCGCCATTGCTTTCAGCCTCTTTTATTTTTTCTTCTGCAAGCCTTGTGTTTTCTTTTGCAGCGTCAATCTCCTTTACAGGCGCAAGTAGCTCCTGCTCATTCTTTATGTTTTTCTTGTCAACATCAGTGGCCGCTGCCTTTGCATTGTCTTCAAGCTCTTTGGCAAGGCTTTCATATTTTGTATTGATTGCGGTTTCTGAAATCCTGTTGTTCAATTCGCTGACTTTTCCCTCAGATGTCAGGAATCTCACATCCTGCAGGTTATCAATCTTTATTTCTTTGGTTCCTGACCTCAATACTACATCAGTGTTCCCCCTTACAACAGTCTCATATCTGTTTCCTTTGTATACTGCTTTGCTGCCGGATATTTCACCTGAATTTTTATTTACAAACTCCTTGAATTTTTCTTTTAATTTTGTGTCATATCCTTTTGGCATCTTGTGAGTTACTGCGCTCACCGCAATATCACTCACAACTTTTAAGTCTGCTAAACTTATTTTTTCTCCTCCTTCACCCCCTTCTGCTGGCGCTCCTCCGACCTGCCCTAAAGCGCTGAATTCAGTCAGTCCCCTGAATCCTTTGAAGAAGCCCCTCGGATCATATAAACCAGTTACAGGAGTTATTACTTCTTTTACTGCTTCTTTGAGTTTGAAAAGGGCAGTGTTCTGAGGGCTTATTATGCTCGTTTCAAGCTTTGCCTTGTTTGCCAGGCTTGCTATCTGCTCTGCTTTTGCAGTAGCGGTTGCTGAATCAGTGGCAAGGGTTAGTTCCTTGTTCAGTGCTTGGGCTTTGAGTATGATATCCTCACTTACTTCTTTTCCTAAGAACTTGCTTGTTGTTTCAAGGCGGCTTATTTCTTTCATTGCAGTGTTAGCTGTTTTTAAAGCGCTCGCCATTTTTCCGCTTTCAACGAATTTTCCAAACCCTATTTTTCCTAAAACTGATTCAACTTTGGCGGCAACCTTGAATTTGGTTGCGCCAGCCATAACTCCTTTTCCGATTACCCCCAAAGTATAGCAGGCTCCGGCAAAGTCACCCATGCTGACCACTGTTTTTATTATATGTTGGGTTGTTATCTGCCTGCCAATGCTGCTTATATCTTTGCTCAAATCTTTTGAAGGGTCAAGTGCAGAGGCAGTTTCCAGATTGGCTTTGGCAGCAGCCAAATCCCCTATCTGCCTGTTTAATTCAGAATTTTTTATTTCCGCGTTAGCTCTGAGCTTGTTTGCACTGCTGACATCTCCGTTTGCCTCCATCTCATCCGCATGGATTCTCATTATGTCCGCATCATTTTTCAGTGCAAACTTTACATTTGCAAGGGAATTCGCATCCAGATTAAGATTGCCTATGTTTGCGCTGATGTCGCTGATGCTTTTGCCCTGGCTGACCAGTTCAGCTATTATGTCAGTCGCTTTTTGGTTTACATCAAGCACATTTGCATTGTAGTCCTCCGCCTTGGCATAATCTGCAGGCGCATTTGTTATGACATTTTTTATAAGTGATACAGGCGAGAAAACAGCTATCTTTGCGAATGATAATACACCTGTTCCGAAATTTGTGTCGTCATATCCCAAATTTGCATTCTGGAAATTCATGTCCAGGTTGTTTTTCTTCATGGTGTCTATCTGGTTTGCAAGCCTGTACTTTATATCTGCTGCTTTCACCTCATTCTCATTTTTGGCGGTTTCTGCTATTGAGCTCCTTGTAAGGCTGAAGTCTGTCTTTTTTTCAGCAGCCTCAATATTTTTTATATCATCTGGAGTGAGCTCTTTATTAGAATCCTTAAACACCTTAAACGTCTTAAATGCCATTATGTAATTAGGGTCTTTTGAATGCTTTGCAATCTCCTCTAACACTAGTCGTTTATCATTGGGTTCAAGATTGTTGAGTTTGTTTATTGAATTCAGCTGGGCGTTTGTTTCTTTGATTATTTTGTCGCTTTCTTCCTTTATGGTTTGGTCTTTGGTCTTTGCAAGTCTTGCTATGTTGAAAGCGTCAATTGCGATTCCTCCTATATCTCCGGCAGCTGAAAGAGGGACTTCCCATACTTTGTTCCACCATGGCGCATCACTGCTCAGGACATTTATTGTTCCGGCATAATAGTCGTTGTTCTGTTTTATGAAATCAATGTTATTTTTCATCTGTATGTTCAGCTCATTTTCAGCTGAACCTATGCCCTGGACAGCCGCTGTCTTTCTTATCTGATTTTTCTCATCATCGCTGAGGTACTTATTTTTGCTGAGGTAGGTGCCTGTTGAAACTCCGGAATTCTTGATGTTGCTCAATTCTGACTGTATGACCCAGTTCTTGTAATTGTCATCTTTCTCTATGCTGCTGACTGCCTGCTTTAATTCGCTTTCTTCCGGAAGATTTACAGTCTTTTCTTTGAGGAATCTTAAATCAGTCAGTGCCTGGCCGTCTGCCTTGTCAGCTGTTATGCTTAGGTATTCTGTTATTGTCTTTACTGTTTCAGGATTTTGGGTTCTTTGCAGCGTTTCCCTTAATTTTATCAAATCTTTTGTTTTGTCATCCCTTCCAATGAATGTTGTGTCATATTCATTAGCATTGAGCTTGTCTATCAATGATACTGTGATATCATATTCTTCTGTCAGTTGTTTCTGCTGCTTAGGAGGCAAAGTGGCAGTATCTATCAATTGCACAGGAGGGCTGTAGCTGTATGTTGTGGTGTAGCTTTTGACGAAAGAGGTATATTTGTCTGTCTCCGCCTTTAATTTATCAGCGACATTTGCAGTTGCCTTCAGAATCCTGTCAAAACCATATTTTGTCTTGAGTTCAGTGACTTTTTGATTATACATTTCCTGCTGGAATTCCATACCCATTCCGCTGACTGCATCAGTCGCTTCTTTGTTTATTTTATCTGTAAGTTGCAGTTCTGCTGTTTTTACCTTCTGCCATTTTTCTTTTGTAGCTTCGTAGACCTTTCTTTTTGAATCTATGGCCTTTTCATCCATGCCAAGCTTTCTGTAATCAGCGCTTGCCTTTTCATAATCTCCGCTCTCAAATTCTTTGTCAGCCTTCAGAACATTTATTTGATACTGCAGGTATTTTATTTCGTCATCTTGCAGCGTGCCTTTCGCATTTTTCAGGTCATTTTCAAGCGCATCTATATTTTTATCCTTTAAGTGCTTGTTTACATCATCCATGGTTATTATTTGAGTGACTGCTTCAGATGTTAATGCAGGCATTTCAGGGAATCTTCCAATCAGCTCTTTGAGCTTGTCGGATGTTATCACAACTTCTCCTGATTTCCATTCCAGGTATCCGTTGTCTTTCAAAGAAGCAGTGTTGCCCTCTCCAAATACCAGCAGTTTGTTGTCTGGCAGTCCAGGCACAATCTGGCTTGTTACATAAAGGCTTCCTGCCTTGACATTTATCAAATCCATATTGAGATTGTCCTTGTCCTTCTTTCTTGTTATTTCAGCTGTTGTTCTGTCGCTGCCTACAACATTGTATTTTATCTTTTCGTCAAGCCATTCGCGCACCCCTGCATTGCCGTTCAGTGTTATATCATCTTTCAGGAATAATACTGAGTTGGTCTCTTTTATCACATCATCTTTATTGAAGTAAATTCCAACTGATGCATCACTTGACGCGAAGATGTCATAATCGCCTATTTTGTAAAAAGAATTTTTCTTAAGCAGTGTTACTTTATTTATACTGCCGTCACTATTCAAATCCACGCTGAAATCCCCGTTTGCATAGTTTTTTTCTGAAAATTCTAGATATACATTGTTTTTCCCCTCAATTTTTTTGTTGCTAGGGTCAAACAGCACATGACCTCCCTTGTCAGCAATTATCTTATAATCAGTTCCCCCATAGCTAAAATTATAGTTGCTGACTGCAGTTGTGTCAAATTCAGCAAATTCAATTTGATTTTCTTTGTCAAGCCTGAACTCTGCATTTTTCAGGTTTCCGAAGACCTTGTCCCCTATTTTGACTGCCTCTACACTGCCCTTGAATTTTAATGAGATTTTTCCATTGTCATTGGTTATATTCACTTCTGTCCCATTAGGCACTACAAGATATCCTGATCCAGGTTTTTGTCCAACCAGCTCACTAAGATCGTTTACTTTTGCATTACCAACATATTCGCTTTTTATTGATTCATTTTGTATATCTACCTTTATGTCGACAGTTTTATTTGCTCCAATGCTCTTCAGTGTTTCCTTGGCATTTGTGCATGACTGCAGTCCTGCCTTGATTAATGGCCCTGCAGGCGAAGGTATCAGATTTGTCGCGACATTGAATAATTGATCAGTTGCGCAGGCGCTTGGATTGTCTACACATTCTTTTCCTTTTAGCACATCGCTTAATCCAGGGATTACTGAAGTCACTGCGTTTACAAGGAATCCTGTGGCAGCTGCCTGAGGCGCAAGTATTATGTTTGCAGCTTGCATGACCTGGGATATAGCTGCCATATTTATGCCTGCTGCGCCTACAACTGTCATTGCACAGTCTGGCCCAAGATTTGTTTTCAGTGAAATTGGGGTTTCCGTTGTTTCAGCTGCGCTGACGGCTGCGATGCTTGCCAGCAGCATCATTGCGAAAATGAAAATCAGCAGTTTTTTCATTTCAATTTTGTCTCCTGTTTGAACATAGGGATGATGATTTGAGAGATGAGCTTGTTTGACTGATTCAGTTTGAACATGAGAAGCCTGCCTTTTCTCTTCACTTCAAGAATTCCGTTATTTTCCAGCTCTTTTATCAGGCGGCTGATGGCGCCCTTGTCAGTTTTAGTTTCAGATGCGATTGATGCGAGATTGAACTGCCATTCATCGCTTTTTGCAAGAAGCCTCAGCAGCTTTATCTTGTTCCTGCTGCCCAGAATGCCCTCTAATGGTTGTTTTTTATACATCTTTGTTGCTTTTTATCAACATAAAACAGATGCAGATGGGATTTATAAGCTTTTCTTTGAAGAATTACTTGGCTAATACTATGGTGCCTGCAAGGAGATCGCCGACTCTTTGTTTTCTTTTTGTTGTGAAATACAGGATTATTGCAAGCAGGTAGAACAGAGGCAGATAATCCACTATTCTTACTATATTTCTTACAAATGCTTTCCAGATTCCAGGCTTCTCGCCTTCTAGGTTTGTGACTTTTATTCCGAGGATTAATTTTCCAAGGCTTTGGCCTCTTGCTTCAGTAAGAGTCATGTATACCAGGGGCAGAGCATAAACTACAACTCCGTAGATTGCTGAAAGAGTTACGTCGCTGAAAAAATTGAAGAACATAAGCCCATATATTATCAGGAATGCAATTAAGGTGTCTACTATTATTGCCAGTGCCCTTCTCCAGATGCTTGAGTAGTCTGCCATTATTTGAACTTGTTTGCGAAAAAGAAAGTGTAATTTATATAACTATTCCCGAATTTTGAAAGAGGGTCTGTGATTGAATAGATGATTGTTGTGTTGTATGGCACAAGGTCTATGTTCATTCCGTATGCGTTCTTGACAATGACAAGGTAGCCTATATCTATTAAAGTAGGGTCTTTGATTTCTCCGTTCACTATTGTGTTTGTGATGTTGTAAATCAGGCCGAGTCTTATTGGAATTGTTGTTGTGAAGCTGTCAAGGCTGTATGTTGTCTCTTTTGTCAGGGTAACAGGCCATTTTATATCAATTTTAACTAGATTATTTTGTATTATCGTGTTTGAGGTTATTGTTTTAAACCCGACATCAAAATCAGGCCACTTTGTGAAGTCAACGCATTTTGGAAGCATCAATGAAACATATTTGTTTATTTCATCCGCCATGCTGCTTATTGAGATTAATGTTTTTTTGCCCTCATAATAAGAATATGCTATGCTTGAGAGGTTTGTGCTGAATGTCAGATTTGGCAGAAAGGTGTATCCTCCTTGCAGGCCTATTGCTCTTATGCCTTCAAGCGCAGTCGTGTCAAGGCAATTTTGGATTTCTGATTTTATTGCAGCAACGCCGGGAACTCTTTCCAGTCTTTTTCCTAGAATGTCAGTCTGCGTGTACAGAATCAATACAACTCCTATGACAAGAAAGATTGCTATTATTACAAATACAGTTACCTGACCTCTTTTGCCCATTTTCCCGCTCACAGGTCCTGAGTCATTATTGTTGTTCTCTTGTTTGCGCTTGCTCTCTCGGCTGCTCTCTTCAGGATTTCCTCAGCCTTTTTGTCCAGAGCATCAGCCAGGTCAGCTGAAACACGCATGCCCTCAGGCACATTTTCCTTAATCTTTGATTTAACAATCAAATCTCCCATTTTACCTCCTTTTATGTTAAATAACAATTATTTTTTGATGAAATGACTTCACTTCTTATGATTCTTTTTTCTTTTTTCCAGCCTGTCTTCCTCTTTTTTTAGGATTTTTTCCTGATTGTCCTCTGTAGCTTCCGGCTTCATGAACGGGAAGAATAGAATTTCTCTGATTGAGCTGGAGTTTGTCAGAAGCATGACTAATCTTTCAACGCCAATGCCGCAGCCTGCTGCAGGAGGCATTCCGTACTCTAATGCAGTTATGAAATCCTTGTCATACCTGTGTTTTTCCTCTTCTCTGGATTTTTCCTGCTCCTTAAGTCTTGATTCCTGGTCAATCGGGTCATTTAATTCAGAGAATGCATTTGCAACCTCGATGCCTGCGATAATTAATTGGAATCTCTGCACTGTTTTTTCGTCTTTTTTCTTTGCAAGCGGCGATATTTCAATCGGATAGTCCACAATGAATGTAGGCGCTTTGATTTCCTTGATTGCCTCCTTCAACGCCTCGTCAGTCATCTTTCCTTTTGTTATTTCCCTGAAGGTAACTCGTTTGAAAGGCTTCTTTAATGCGATTTTTTCATTGTTTCTTTCAATCTCTGATTTTCCCAATGCAGACTTCGCAGTTTCAATTATCATGTCCTCGACTATTTCCATTAGCTGGTTGTAATCGATGTAAGCCTGATAGAATTCCAGGTTTGTGAATTCAGGATTGTGGTCCCAGTTTGCGCCTTCATTCCTGAAGCTTCTTGCAAACTCAAACACTTTCTCGAATCCTCCGACCAGCAGGCGCTTTAGATAAAGTTCAGGAGCAATTCTTAGGTATACATCTCTATTGTAAACATTATAGTGTGTCACAAAAGGCAAAGCCTTTGCGCCTCCGTACAATGGCTGAAGAACCGGAGTGTCAACTTCCATGAATCCTCTGCTTGTCAGCGAGTTCCTTAATGCTGAGATGATTGCGCTTCTTTTCTTGAAAATTTCTTTGACTTCAGGGCTTGCGATTAAATCTAGATATCTTAATCTGTAACGCTCTTCTTTGTCCTGCAGTCCATGCCATTTTTCAGGCAGCGGCAGCAGAGATTTTGTCAAAAGTTCTATTTCTTCTGCGAGAACTGATAGCTCTCCTCTTTTTGTCTTGAAAATTATTCCTTTGACACCTACAATGTCTCCCGAATCAATGAATTTTGTGAAGAATTCTGTCTCTTTTTTGCCGATTATGTCTTCCTGGATGACAATTTGTATTTTTCCGCTTTCGTCTTGCAGATGGCCGAAGTTGATTTTGCCCATAAGCCTCACTGACATCAGTCTTCCTGCGACGCTGACTTTGTCTTTTGTCTTTTCTTCGGGCTTTAGCTTTGAATATTTTGTCTGCAAGTCTGCCGCGCTGTTCTTTTTCTCATAAGAATAAGGATACGGATTGATTTTCAGCTTTCTGAGCTCAGTCAGCTTCTTCAACCTCTCTTTAAGCATTTCGTCTTCACGACTCATGGGCTATGGAAAGAAAAGGCATTTAAATGTTTTTTGCTAAGGATTGGCATGGCTGAAAGGGATATTGAGCTTAAATTCGAGGATATAAAGTTCCATGAGACGGATGTTGGGGTTAGAGGAGTCTTTCTGAAGAATTTTTACTTTGATATTGAAAGTAGGGAGCTAGACAAGATGGGAAAATGGCATGTCAAGGATGGCTCTCTGCTGATTAAGGGAAATGAGGATCTTATTCGCAAAAGATTCAATTTTTTGCTCAATGGAAAGCTTGCTCAGCTTCAGAGTCTGAATGGAAAACGGGCCACCTATATATATGAGGGGCTTTGTCCGCTTATTGGCTCGCTTTATTTCGGAATAATTGACCGAGACACCAATGTTATTGAAGTTCGTCCGATTACGGGCTGCAATCAGAATTGCATCTTCTGCTCAGTTGACCTGGACTGCAGAAAAAGGGACTTCGTTGTCAGCGTTGACTATCTTCTCAAGGAATTTGAGCGGGTTGCAGCTATCAAGCTTGAGAAGCTAAAAAGCGGCGAGCAGATTGAGGCGCATATCAATGCGCAGGGCGAGCCGCTTCTTTATTCAAAGCTGCCTGAATTGATCAAAGGGCTTCATGATACTGAGGGAGTGGGGACAATCTCAATAGATACAAATGCTATTCTGCTGACTGAAAAGAAAGTTGATGAGCTTGTTGCTGCGGGACTTACTCGGTTTAATATTTCAATTGAGTCGCTTTCAGCTGAAACAGCGAGCAAGATTGCAGGAGTTGCCTATCCTTTGTCGCATATCAAAAAGATTTGTGAGTACATTGCAACCAAAAGCCAAATTCTTCTTGCGCCTGTGTGGCTTCATGGCATAAACGATGATGATATTGAGGAAATTGTGAAATTCGGCCTTGAGTTGGAAAAGATTCAGTCAAAAAATGGAATCGTGCAGAAAGCTCCTCATCTTGGGATTCAAAATTTCCTGAGCTATGATTCCGGCAAGAATCCTGTCAAGGAGCAGAGCTGGTACAAGTTCTATCAGTTTTTGGAAAAACTGGAGAAGAAATATGATATTAGACTGAAACTTAAGAGAGAGGACTTCGGAATTGTCAAATGCAAATCGCTTGAAAAGCCTTTCAGGAAAGATGATGTTGTTGAGGCAAGGCTTCTGTGCCCGGGAATGATGCCTGATGAGTTTCTTGCGGTTTCTGAAGAAGATAAAAGCAGGATTATTGTGATTCCAGATTCAAGGGAAAAGAGAATTGAGAAGAAAATCAAAGTCAAGCTGACTCGAGACAAATATAATGTATTCTATGCTAAGGTCGCTTAGGCAAATCCTGGCTGTATTGGATTTAATTTGATTCCGACTTTTGCAAGCCTTTCCTCGTATTCTTTTCTTATATCGCGTTCTTTTTTGATGCGGTCATGTAGCACATCATCAACATATTTATCCATCTTTTGGTTTGAAATCATGTATTTTTCATACTGAGGTCTGTATTTTTCCATGGCCTCACTGATTGCTTTTTCTGATATTTCTATTTTCTTTTCAAATTCTCTGGTTATATTTCCTGTTTCAATATCTTGGCTGTTTCTGAAATGAGAATATTTTCTTTTTGCATTGCTCTCATTAAAATTCTTGCTGAAGATATCGGAGGCGATGTAATCTGCAGTATTTTTGTCAATTCCTCTGAATTTTTCCTCCGCTTTTTTACTGGTCTTTATGAAAATCTGCTCATATTCTTCCACTTTTTCTCCATCAAATCTTTTGTTGAATAATTGATGTGCAATTCTTTTTGCAATTATATCTCCATAATTTTTATTTTTGAAATAATTAAGGAAAGCATCATAATTGCTCAGGAATGTATCTGCATTTTGTTTCAATCTTTCCTTATCTAGTGATTTGGAGACTCTTACTGAATAGATTGCAATATTTTTTCCTATTTCTCTGTTTCTTCCTTCGCAGTATTTCATAAACTCTCTATAGGTCATAATTCCTTCATTTGTGTCTCTGATATGTTTTGCAGGCAGGCTTGGGACATTTGTTATTTCTATTTTACTTTCGGGCAGTCTTTTGTCTATGGAATCTGATGGCTGCATTCTCAGAACAGCAGCAGCGATGCTTGAGGCAGTCGTTTCATCAACATATCTTTTTGCAAAGTCTTTGGACTCTCTGTAAAACTTGAGATCCCTTCTAATTGCATAAAATTTTTCTTTGTTGTTCAGGCCTCTGTCAATAATTTCCTTTTCAATATCACTATAGCCATATTTTTTCAGGATAACTTTCAGTTTGACAGCATCTATTATACTTTTTACTTTTTCCTTAACTGTTTCAAGAATTTTTTTGTTTCTCTGAGGCAGTATTCCTTCAAGAGGTTCAAATCCTTTATTTTTTATCTCTTCTCTGATTCTGAAAATCGGCTCTTCCAGATTAGATTCTTCTATGTGCACATCCTGGTATGAATCTCCCTTGACTTTTGATTTTTCTTTTCTGAAATTTAAATTTTCAACTGCATTTATCCAGCCCACGGTAGAATAATAAGTGTATAAGGCATTTATTTCGAAAAAGCTGTTTAGATATGAATCATATTCATTTGCCAGTTTCTCAGCCTTTTTGATATGGTCCTTTGCAGTGAACGCTTTTCCTGCGATTGTCTTGATTTTTGTTTTGTATCCTAAATTCTTCAAATACTCTGTTACCTCCTGATATTTTTGGAGATAGTTGTCAGCTGTCTCCTTTGTTTTGGCTTTGTTGGCAATTGTTTTTGCGGTTCTCCAGTCAGTCTTGCTTTCCAGATAATTTCTTATCTCTTCATTGTTTTTTCTTAATTTTGATGCCTTAAGCCTTGCATTTTTTGAATGGATTGCATCGATTGCAACGTGCCATTCCTCATTTTTTACAATATTTTCAATTGTATCTGCTTTGTTTTTTCTTATTACTTCACTTATTTGGTTTTTTGTCAGGCCGATGCCATACAAACGGCTTATTTCATTGAGTAAGTGCTCAGAAACTTTGCCTGCAGCATCCTCTGTGACGTAATCTACAAGGTATTTTGCATTCTGTTTTAGAATTGAACTGTAATCTTCTCTGCTGATTTTGTGATTAGAATTCCAGCTTTCAAGCAATTTGTCTTCAAGGTTCCTGGTGTCTGTTTTTGATGCCCTTTTCTGATGCCTGAAATTATAGAGAATTCTATCTACTTTCTTCTGTTCATGGTAACCTTGGCTGGCCTCTAACATCTTACTATTATATAGTGACACTTATTTAAATATCTTGCCTTTGGCTTCTTAGTATCTATAATAAACTTTAATAGTACCTTCTTATTTATAGTTTTATGATTAAAAGAGGACAGGTGGCCATGTTTGTTATATTTGCCATTCTTATTGTTGCCGGGGTTTTCCTGGT
>Ga0315274_10001526_pt1 | contig 35568 bp, 29 predicted proteins | sample YL17G02_20_MG_FD_203700 | JGI IMG/M metagenome (GOLD analysis project Ga0315274, IMG submission 203700) | Sediment microbial communities from Yellowstone Lake, YNP, Wyoming, USA - YL17G02_20 | ecosystem: Environmental > Aquatic > Freshwater > Lake > Sediment | place: USA: Wyoming | collected...
TTTTTTTTTTTTTTGTGTGGTGGTGTTTTTTTTTTTTTTTTTTGTTTTTTCTTCTTTTGTTTTTTTTTATTATTTTAAATTAATAAAAAACCACCACCCCCCCCCCACGACCCCACCTAAGACCCCACCTAACTTATCCACCCAGCTTCTCCTCAAGTAAAGATACGATATCCGATATTGATGTACCGGGGGTGAAGATACCGGCCACCCCAAGGCGTTCGAGCTCCTCGATATCCTCCTCCGGGATGATCCCGCCCCCGAAGATCATGATCCCCTCTCCTCTCTGTTCCTGCAGGAGTTGTATGATCCTGGGGAAGAAGGTCATGTGGGCTCCGGAGAGGACGGAGAGGCCCACGGCATCGACGTCTTCCTGCAGTGCAGCCTCTGCGATCTGTTCGGGGGTCTGGTGTAGCCCGGTGTAAATGACCTCGAAGCCCGCCTCTGCGAGACCCCGGGCAACCACTTTGGCGCCCCGGTCGTGCCCATCGAGGCCGGGCTTAGCGATGAGGATACGGCGCTTTGCAGGGTTCATCGTCCCTCCTGGTATCGATTGGGAGTTCAGTGGTCGGACCAATGAACCTTCATCAGTATATAGTAATTCCCACGGCGAGCAAATGGAGTCGTGTCTACGACCCCCTTGCCAAGAGGAATATGCTCGCCCCCAGGAGGACGGCCCCCAGGACCAGAAGGCCGACGGGGATAGCGGTCTTCGCCAGGCCGATGGCGGCTTTGCCCTTCTTGGCGTCCTCGATGCTCTCCCCGCTAGACTCCGGCGTCTGGGCATACTCGTATTCCACCAACTTCTGCCCCTCGTAATCCTCGAATGCCGTGGCCATGGATGCCCACTTCTGCAACTCAGGACCCAGGACGGGGTCCGCGGAATATTTCATAAGGACGGCGGCGAGATCGGCGAGCGGGGTGAGGTCCGGTTTGACGCTGGCCTTCTCCACGTCCTTGTAGCTGTCCACGATGATGCCCGTCACCGGCTCCACGGAATACTCCGCCGACGAGCTCCAGAGATATATCAGGGGGGTCTCCTGGGAGATTATCTGGTCCATGGCTTGCTGGTCTGCGGGGGAGAGCCTGGGCCGGGCTAAGGCCAGGAAGTTCGGCAGATCGAAGCCTGTCCCTTTCAGGTTGGCCGCGAGCTCGTTGAAGCTGAGCGTGGTAGGAAGGCCCTGGAACTCGACATAGTCCATGACCACCTCCCGATCCTCGCACACGCCCCTGAAGTTATAGAGCGCCAGGTCTCCCTTCTTTTCCTCGCCTATGAACTCCATTATCACCGCTTGGGCGATCTCCTCCTTCCACACGCTGTAGTCCCCGTCCCGCGAGGTGCCGAAGGGGAAAGAGTAGGAGAGGCTGCCAGAGCGGTCCACCACGATATCCGGATCGAGGACGTAGGCGCGTGCATCCGACTGGTTCATCTTGTCCCCGCGGTCCAGCGCCAGGGCGAAGGGGGCCGGCTTCATCTTCATGCCGCCTACCTCGGTCTCAAGCGAGCCGGAGATGATGGCAGTGTCGGCATCGTACTGGTCGTCCTCGGACAGCAGGTTCAACCTCACCTGCATGGGAAAGGTCATTTCCCCCCCTGCTGCAAGGAACTCGTAGGTCACAGGGTCTACGTAAGAGGTATATTCCCCCTCGTAGTACACGGTGTTATCTATGTCCTTCGGGATCTTCACGAGTGCGCTGACCGCAAACGCCCACCACAAAACCGCGCCCAGCAGAAACAAGGTACCCAGAATCGCAAGGGCGATCCCGACCGTCCTCCTCATGCCGTCCCACCTCCTCGCTTCGACCCGGCCGTTCCCCGTTCGTTATCCCCTATCCCGTTTCAGCCAGGAATCTCTTCACGATCGCGGTAAACTCCGGCACCTCGGCCAGGAAGCCGTGCCCCGCGGGCGCGAACTTCATCAACCTCGAGCCGGGGATCCTTTCGTAGAGGATGTCCGAGTTCGCGGGAGGTATCAGGATGTCGTCCATCCCCGTCATGATCAGGGTCGGGGCCTCTATCTCGCCCAGGCGGCTGAAGCAATCGAATTGTAGGCCCGCCGTCATCTGTTTTGACAGGCCTTGCTGTGAAATGGGCGCGATATTGTAGAGATAGATGAATCCCTCCACCAAACCTGGATTGGCTTGAAGGGTGTACGGGGAGAAGAGGAGCTCCGCCGTTTTTCGCGCCGTCTCCTCGGGCGACAAGGTGCCGGTAGCAAACGCGCCGAGGGCGTTCATGGTCTTATCGCAGGGGATGACCCCGCTGGTGAAGCCGCAGAGGGTGCAGCAGAGCACCAGTTTTTCGACCCTTTCGGGATAGTCGATGGCCATGGCCTGGGCTATAGACCCGCCCATGGAGAACCCCATCACGTGCGCTTTGTCGATGCCCAGGGTGTCCATCAAGGCCACCATGTCGCTGGCATTCATCTCGATGGTCCAGTTCTCCTCCGGGCACGCGGTCCTGCCTGCCCCCCTGTTGTCGGGCATCACGAACCTGTACTCCGCGGCCAGGTCCTCTATCACGCCCGGACCCCACCAGTCCGCATTAGCGCCGAGCCCCATGATGCCCAGCAGCGGAAATCCCTCTCCCGCCTCCCTGTAATACATGTTGAGGCCGTTTATAGTGGTGTTGGCTTCCTTCACCTCTGCTGTTTCGCCCCCTCTAGCTTTCGGTGCTCCGTGGGCAAGGTGGTATTCGTTCAGGCTGTACCCCAGGACCTTTTCCACAATATAGCATTGCCAAGGGGATCGTGTCTTCGATCTTCGATTGCCCCGGAGGCCTGCGAAAAACTGATATCAGTATTCGAAAACCGAAGATCGAAGACACGACCCCCTTGCATCCATATAGACTTATTTACTTGTTTACATTACTTACGCGTTGGTGATAATGAATCTATAGTTCGGGATTCATGTCCATCTGAAAGCGCAGATCGAAAGGAGTGGTCCGTGATGTTGCTGGCACAGACGATGGGGTTCTGGGGATGGTTCTTCCTCTTCCTCATCTTCATCCCCATGATGATGCTCTGGATCTACACGCTGGTCGATATCTTCAACCGCGTCGACCTGTCGGGATGGGTCAAGGCATTATGGGTGATCTTCGTACTCATCCTTCCCCTGTTCGGCATGCTGATCTACTTCATCGCCCGTCCCATCCTCCCGCAAGACATCCAGGCAAGAGAGCAGTACGAAAAGTCCATGGAGGCCACCCACGCCGCGGATGTCACGGATAGACTGACCAAGCTCTCTGAATTGCGGGACAAGGGCGTCATCAGCGAGGAGGAGTTCCAGGCGCAGAAGTCGAAGCTGCTCTAGCGGTTACGGCGAAGGCTGCACGAAGGTTTGTTATCCGCCTGTCCTTCTTAACGGGGATCGGAGAGAGGAGGGAAAATGGAGTTCTGGCATTGGCTCGTGATCTTCTTCATATACATCCCACTGGTCTTCATCTGGGTGTTCACTCTTTTTGATATCTTCGGGCGCGTGGGCATGTCCGGTTGGGCCAAGGCGTTATGGGTGATCCTGGTGCTAATCCTGCCGTTGCTCGGCATGCTGATCTACTTCATCGCCCGCCCGGTCACGGAACGCGATATCGCCATGCAGAAGCACGTGAAGGAGAACCAGGATTACTACCGGACCGCGCAAGCGACCGAACAATTGTACGCGCTGCAGCAGATGCTGGAATCGGGCCAGATATCGCAGGAGAAATTCGACAAGAGGAAAGCCAAGATAATAGCGAAGATGAAATAGGGCTACCCGGTTCAACACACGCAAGATGGATAAGATAGGGCCGTGTTTGCGATCCTGCAGGCGAGGGTCGGAGACACGGCTCTAATAGATGGCGGTTTCCTTGTACTCACCGAAGACATCGCGCAGCACGCCGATGATCTCGCCCTCCGTGCAATAGGCACGGGCGCAGGAGACGATCAGCGGCATGAGGTTGGCGTCCCCCTGCGCTCCCTGCTCGAGGGCCGACAGGCACGCGTCCACCTCCGAGGCGGAGCGGGAAGCCCGCAGTTTGGCCAGCTTCTCAAGCTGCTTCTTCTCCACCCCGGGATCGATCTTGAGCAGGTCTATGGAGATGGTCTCGTCCGCGTTCTGCAAGCGGTTCATCCCCACCACCACTCTGTCCCCTCTCTCGATCTCCCGCTGGTAGCGGTAGGCGGCGTCGGCTATCTCCCGCTGGAAGAAGCTCTGGTCGATAGCCTCGAGTACCCCGCCCAGCTCCTCTATCCTGCGGAAGTACTGCTCCGCCTGTTCCTCCATGCGGTCGGTGAGGGCCTCCACGAAGTAGGAGCCGGCCAGGGGGTCGATGACGTTGGTGATCCCGGTCTCATAGGCTATGAGCTGCTGGGTGCGTAAGGCTATCTGCACCGCTTTCTCCGTGGGAAGAGCCAGGGTCTCGTCCATGGAGTTGGTATGCAGGCTCTGGGTACCGCCCAGGATGGCGGAGAGGGCCTGAAAGGCGGTCCTCACGATGTTGTTCTCCGGCTGCTGCGCGGTCAACGAACAGCCCGCGGTTTGGGTGTGGAAGCGCAGCATCCAGGAGCGGGGGTCCTTGGCGCCGTATTTATCCTTCATGTGCCGAGCCCAGATGCGCCGGGCGGCGCGGTATTTCGCTATCTCCTCGAAGAAATCCACGTGGGAGTTGAAGAAGAAGGAGAGGCGGGGGGCGAACTCGTCCACGTCAAGCCCGGCCTCCATGCCCGCCTCCACGTAAGCAAACCCATCGGCCAGGGTGAAGGCCAGTTCCTGCACTGCCGTGGAGCCCGCCTCCCGGATATGGTAGCCGCTGATGGAGATGGTGTTCCAGCGGGGGACCTCACGGGAGCAGAAGGCAAGGATGTCGGTGATGATGCGCAGCGAAGGCCGGGGCGGGAAGATCCACGACTTCTGGGCGATGTATTCCTTCAAGATGTCGTTCTGGATGGTACCCCCCAGCTCCGAGAAGGAGGCGCCCTGCTTCTCACCCACACACAGGTAGAAGGCCAGGAGGACGGAGGCCGGGCCATTGATGGTCATAGAGGTGGTTATGTCGCGCAGGTCGATGCCGTCGAAGAGGCCCTCCATGTCCTGCAGGGAATCGATGGCCACGCCGCAGCGGCCCACCTCACCCTCGCAGCGGGCATCGTCGGAATCGCGGCCCATCAAGGTGGGCATGTCGAATGCCACCGAGAGGCCGGTCGTGCCCCTCTCCAGGAGGAACTTGTAGCGCAGGTTGGTGTCCTCCGCGCTGCCGAAGCCGGCGAACTGGCGCATGGTCCACAGGCGGCCCCGGTACATACTCGGCTGGATCCCGCGGGTGTAGGGATAGAGGCCCGGGTAGCCCAGGTCCTCCTCGTAGTCCAGGCCCTCTACATCCTCCGGCGTATATAGCGGCCCCAGCTCCTCGCCGGAGACGGTGGTGAAGACCGCGTCCCGCTGCGGGGATGGGCCGTATTCATCCTCGAGCCACCTTTTCTTCCCCTCCATACCTCTCCCTTCCACAGTGGTCAGTGAGGGTCGGGGAGGTCGTATCTTCGATCTTCGATTTCTCCGGAGGCCGGTAGAAATTTTATATCAGTATTCAAGACCGAGGATCGAAGATACGACCCTCCCCGATCCGACCCCCCTCAGTACTCGATGCCCTTCCTCATCTCAACACCCTGCTGGTAATGGTGTTTTACCTCCCGGACCTCGCTCACCAGGTCCGCGAGGTCTATCAACTCCGGGGGAGCGTATCTGCCGGTGCACACTATCTCCATCTCCCGCGGGCAGGAACGCAGGAAGTCCAGCACCTCCTGCAGGGGGAGAAGGCCGTAGTCGATGGCCACGTTTATCTCGTCCAGGATGAGCATGTTATGATCGCCCTCCGCCACCACCTTCCTGGCCAGCTCAAAGCCCTCGCGGGCCATACACAGATCGATCTCCTCCGGCTCACCTTTCTTCACGAACTCGTCGCGCCCGGACATGACGATGGTGAGGTCGGGCAGGCACCGCTCGCAGGCCATGAGCTCACCGTAGGTCCTGCCCTTCATGAACTGGACCATGAACACTTTCATGCCATGGCCCATGGCCCGCAAGGCCTGGCCCAGTGCTGCGGTGGTCTTGCCCTTGCCGTCCCCCGTATATACCTGGATCATTCCCTGACTTTGCTTCCGCAATTGGGGCAGAAAACCATTTCCTTTTCTGGGATACCGGTCCCGCAGCTCGGACAAGCCAGGGTCTCCTGCAGGGAAGGCATGGGTTCCTCTGTCTCCGTCGTCGCAGCGGGCTCACCGGCGGGAGCCGCTCCCGCGACAGGAGGAGCGGCGGTCTCCGGGGTCGGTGTTTCGGATGCACTCACAACAGGTGCGGGCGGTGGGGTTGGCGTGGGCATCTCGGCTGTCCGTGACCCGCAGTTGCCGCAGAACACCGCATCCGCGTCCAGGGACGCTCCGCAACTTGGGCAGGCGGGGCCGGTGGTAGCAAGAGCCACCGGCGCGGGTGCCGCCATGGGGGGCGGGGCGGCGACGGAAGCTCCGCAGTTGGGGCAGTATACAGCGCCCTTGACGATAGCCCCTCCGCAAGCGGGACATTGGGGCCTCTGTGCCGCTTCCCTTGCCGCCTTGATCTGCTCGAGGGAAGCCTCGCATTGGGCGGCCTGGCCTTGGATGTCCTTTAATGTCTGGTAAGCCTCGAGCATCCCCGGGTCCTTCAGCTGCCCTTGTTCGCCTGCCTGAAAGGCGAGCTGGCCGAGGTAATACAGGTACTGTTCCTCCCGCTGCTTGAGTTGTTTGTGGTATTTCTTGATCTGGCCCGGGTTGAGTTGCTCCATCTCCATCCTCCTTCTATCCCCTCGCTCCCGATCGAGAAGCCGCGGTTCCGGTATCAGGCCATGTATAACACCTTTACATTACCAAAAGGCGGCATCCTTTACATCCCCGGCCGCTTAAAAGCCAAATTGATTTTTAACCGCGGTCTGTATTAGGATTAGTTGGTTTCCCCCCATCCGGCATAAGGGGAATACCGGGCCGGTTCGGCGTCTCATCAGGTATAAACAGGAGGTGTTGCCATGTCACTCGAGGATAAGTGCATCATCACCGCGGCTTTAGCCGGAGCCGCGACTATGAAGCAACAGAACGAGGCCGTACCTTACACCGAGGAAGAGTTCATCGAAGAGGCGTACAAGTGCTACAACGCCGGATGCGCGATCGTGCACATCCACGCGCGCGATCCGGAGACGGGCTTTCCCACCGCCAACATAGACGTGCTGAGGGGGATCGTGAAGGGGATCACCGAGAAGTGCCCCATCGTCATCAACCTCTCCACGGCCATCGGGATCGGCGCCACCCCGGAGGAGCGCATCAACGTGGTGAAGGAGCTCAAGCCGGAGATGGCCTCCCTCAACACCAACTCCATGAACTTCGCCCTCGGGGACTGGAAACAACACATCATCCTGGGCGAGACGGTCTTCACCAACACTTTCCAGATGCTCACCGACTTCGCCAAGGAGATGAAGGAGGTGGGCACCAGGCCCGAGCTGGAGGTCTACGACCTCGGCGGCATCTACAACACCCTCTTCGTCCGCCCCCAGGGTATCTTCGTGGAACCCATGCACTACCAGTTCGTCTGGGGTGTCCTGGGTGGCTGCGGCCTCGACCTGGGCAATTTCAACCGCTTCATGGAGCTCATCCCCGATGACGCCACTTGGAGTTCCTGCGGCGTCGGCCCCGCCCAGTTCCGCGGCGCTTTTATCGCCGCCGTCGAAGGAGGCCACATCCGCGTCGGCCTCGAGGACAACGTAACCGTGAGTAAGGGCGTCCCGGCCAAGGGCTCCTATGAGCAGGTGGAGAAAGCCGTGAAGATCGCGCAGCTCGCCGACCGCGAGCCCGCCACTCCCGACGAGACCCGCCAGATCCTTGGCCTCAAGGGCGGACCCGACGTCTGAGCAGCAACCTTGTAGCGAAAAGGCGCCCCTCGGGGCGCCTTTTTCGAATTAGAGATTGATAAACACCTAACGTCCGTGCGTAAACTTTCTAGGCATATAGGCAGGCGTCCAGGCGTCGCCTGATTAAAACCCACCTGCCCGGGGAACTACGGGATCGGTTAGGACGGCCTCCCGAAAGAAGGTTTCGAAGAGTGTGTCTTCATCGGCAACTGATGTGAAGTCTTTGTCGCGGGCATAGTCCTAATATATGAACCAGACGAGCCCGGGGAACTACGGGGTCGGTCGGAGCGACATCGCAAGCGGCCTTAAGGAGCTAACATGCCCGGATACAAGGTACTCGGGCGAAGCTTGCGTAGCCCGACCAGACTTGCCGCCGGGCCGAGAAGAACACTCCCCGCCGCGCCGCCCCCCGGGCATTCTATCGCTACGTACACGTGCCAGGCCTACACGCTCGGAAGCGTGAAGGCGGCTGGCACCGTCGCGCCGAAGACGGCGCAGTCGCTTACGCGATGCATTCTGTCGCGACCTTGGATTTTATTCCACACCGTAGTGTAGGCCGGTTACGGCTGAGGCGCAGAGGATCCCACTGGAGCAAGCGCAGTCCATGGCCACGCCGTATCCGCGGGCGGTATCGCCGGCGAAAAAGAGGCCCTCCACGCCGGGCGCTCTGACGTTGGGCTTGAGGCTCCCCGCCTGGGTCACGCTCTTGGCCACTCCCTCCAGTTTCACGCACACCGGGTAGAGCTCCCATTCTATATATTCCTTGAACCCGGGATAGACCTCTTCCAGAAAATCGGGGACGGCTTTTACCACCTTCATCACCAGCTCGCGGTCGTGGGACTCCGCCTCGGTGAGGGGGAGATAGGCGGTGAAGAGGTGCTTGCCGGCCGGCGCGCAGCTCGGTTCGATGTATGACTGTATGTTCCAGGCCATGTAGACGTCCCAGTCGAAGCCCTGCGTGCGCGGTACCACGCAGGGGGTCTTCATCAGGCGCTTGGCGTGCTCCTCCGGCACTGGCAGCCCCGCAAGGCCGATGTAGGGGGTGAGACTGCCGTAGCCGTAGAGGGACTTTATCCTGGTTGTGAAATCGGGCGGGAAGGCCTTCTCGTCGATGTATTCGAACAGTTCCTGGATGGGTATGCTGAAGACCACGCGGCGCGTGGTTATGAACTCCTCTCCTTCCGCTCCCTCTACTTTGATCCCGGTGGTCTTATCGCCCTCTACCTCTATGGATTTCAACCTCGTTTCAAGGCGCAGCTCTCCGCCGAAGTCCCTGAACCTGCCGGCCACCGCCTCCGACCAGGCCATGACCCCGTTCTCCGTGAAGCCGCCCGCGTACGTAGTATCACCCTTCATGATCGTGGGTACGAGCACCTGGGAGGCATAGCGCAGGATATCGCCGATGGAGATGTCGTGAGGATTGTTGATGGTGGTGATCAAGGTGCCTATGCAGCGGAGATAGTCGTAGAGCACCTCGCTTTCCGCAAAGCCGGTGTTCACCAGGCGCTCGTGCAGGGAGACCCGGTCCAGCTTCTCCGCGTCCTCGGGGGTGAGGGCGAAGAGGTTCCCGAAGAACTCCAGGATGTGCTTGCCCAGTCTTTTCAGCTCGACCTGTACTTTTTCGTCAAGATTCGCGATATCGGCAAAGTCGCTTAAAGGGGGGTCCACGAAGAACTGCCCGCCTATCCAGGAGCCGGTGAGACAGGGTTTGATGGTGACCGGGTGGGAACCATATCCCCCGATAAGGTCACGCAAGGTCGCGAAATAACCTTCTCCCGCCACACTGACGCCATGGTATCCCAGGTCGAGGACGTATCCGTTAAGTTTGCCCTCGTCCGCTATCTCTTCCAGGGGAGGACCCGATTCAGCAAGGTAGCAATATTGCCCCGCCAGAAGGTGCCGGTACCATGCGGGACCTTGCCTGCTCACCTCTTCACCTCGCAAGGACAGGGCACGGCCACCCACACGGTCGTCTTTCTCCAGCACCAACGTCTTCATGCCCACCTGTGCCAGAAGGACTGCAGCCGAGAGGCCCCCTACACCTGCTCCGACGACGATAGCGTCCCACTCATCCACGGTATCTCCTCCTTCTGCCAAGCTATACGATAACGGCTCCCTGCTCTGGAACCATACTAAAACAGAATATGCCGCCACGCACCACCACCACCACAAACAGACCGTTAAACCCAAGAAAAGGCAGCGAAAAGTGCGTATATGACCCTTATGGATACCGGTGTTACGCCCGGGCGTCGCCGATATAGAAACCCCTGCCCGGGGAACTACTGGGTTGGTCTGAGCAAAACCCGAAAGAAAGCATCGAGACGCGCATATACTGAGTCAGGGGAGAAAGGAGAACGCCCGGGTGTAGCCCTATTTCATAAAACCAACAGGCCCTGGACGACATGGTACTCGGGCGGAGCCTGCGTCTGAGCTGCCACCAGCCCGGGAACTATGGGGTCGGTTGGAGCGACCGCTCAACCCTTGGTCTCATCCTCATGCCTGCGCTGCCCGCGCGGAGCGGAAACCGTTACCCCAAGGCCCGGGCCGGATAATACCCACTTAGCCCGAGCACCTGCGGCCCGTGCCGGAAGATCACACCTCGAAGTCCCGGACCGCAAGAACCTCCTCGAGCTGGGTCAAGCTCCCCGGACCGGTATCTCATCCAGGGCCTGTGGGTTTTCCACCGAGGCGAGGTCGCCTAACTCCTCCCCTATATACTTGGCCTTTATAAGGCGGCGTATGATCTTTGCCGAGCGTGTCTTGGGCAGGGCGTTGACGGAATGTACCTCGTCCGGGCGCCCCACCTTGCCCAGTATCTCGGCTACCTTGTCCTTGATGGACTCGTTCAGATCGGCAGAGGGTTGGAACTCGTTTCGCAGCACTACGAAACAGACCACCGCCTCGCCCTTGATGTCGTGATGCACCCCGATGACCGCCGCCTCGGACACCGCCTCGTGCTCGATCAGGGCCGCCTCGATCTCCGCCGGGCCGGTGCGGCGGCCGGACACCTTGATGGTGTCGTCCGAGCGGCCGTGCAGGAACCAGAAACCGTCCTCGTCAACCGAGGCCCAGTCCCCGTGGTACCAGATATCCGGCCAGCGCGACCAGTAAGTATCCAAGTAGCGCTCCGGGTCTTTCCAGAAGCCCCTGGTCATGGAGGGTGCGGGCTTGGTCGCCACCAGGTGGCCTTTCTCCCCGCGCACCGGCTTGCCGTCGTCATCGTAGACGTCAATGGCCATGCCCAGCCCGGGGCCGCGCAGGGTGATGGGCTTAAGGTCGGTTATCGGCAACGGCGAGAGGAAACAGCCCACGATCTCCGTGCCGCCGCTGATATTGATTATGGGGAGCTTCTTTTTTCCCACCTTCTCGAAGAACCACATCCATGATTCGGGGTCCCAGGGCTCCCCGGTGGAGCCGAGCAGGCGCAGGCTCGAGATGTCGTGCTTGTCTATCCATCCCTCCCCGAAACGCATGAGCATGCGTATGGCCGTGGGGGAGATGCCGAAGGTGGTGATAGCGTGCCTGTCCACCAACTCCCACAGCCGATCCGGCTCCGGATAATCGGGAACGCCCTCGAAGATGACGAAGGTCCCCCCGAAGCTCATGACCCCGATGATCATCCAGGGTCCCATCATCCAGCCGATATCCGTGAGCCAGAAGAAGATGTCGTCTTCCTTGACGTCGAAGTAATAGCCCAGCTCCTTGCAGATCTGGGCCAGGCAGCCCCCGTGCGTATGCACCGTCCCCTTGGGCTTGCCCGTGGTCCCGGAGGTGTAGATCATGAGGGCGTAATCCTCGGAATCCATCTCCTCCGTGGGGCAGTCCTCCGGGAGCCCCTGTACCAGCTGGTGCATCCATATATCACGGGTGGCATGCCAGGGGATGTCAATGCCCACCCTGCGGTAGACAACCACGTGCTTGATGGAAGGCACCATGTCCACCGCTTCGTCGGCGTTCTCCTTGATGTGAAATATCTTTCCCCTGCGCATCGAGCCGTCCGCGGTGATCAGCACCTTGGCCTCGGCATCCCTCAGGCGGGCCGATACGGGCAGCGGGCCGAAGCCGGAGAAGATGGGGATGGCTATGGCTCCTATCTTCAGACAGGCCAGGAGGGAGAAAATGATCTGGGGGCTCATGGGCATATAGATCCCTACCGTATCGCCCTTCTCGACCTTCAGGTTCTTCAGCGCGTTGGCCATCTTGCAGACCTCTCTATATGCATCCTTGTAGGTGTACCTGCGTATGGCCCCGTCATCGCCCTCCCAGATGAAGGCCAACTTGTCCTTCACCGGAGTGGCCATATGCTTGTCCAGGCAGTTGAGGACGACGTTGGTCTTCCCGCCCAGATACCACTTGGCCCACGGGATCCCCCCGGAGGTGTCCAACACCTTTTCGTAGGGCTTATACCAGCGGATGTCCAGGTCCTCCATGATGGCGTCCCAGAACCACTCCAATTCGTCGCAACTCCTTTTCACCAGTTCCTCGTAGTCCTTGATGCCATGCTTGCGCATGAACCTGGTGATGTTGGACTTCTCGATGTAATCTCCGTAGGGTTTCCAGACGACCTCGCTCACCTTCGCTCCCCCTTTCCATAGTAGACCCGACAAAAACGGTTGCCTTGGTCCGATTGGTGCTGTGGATTTGCCCGATGTAGTGTTGATCCGTAAAATATAGTATCCCCTGCTTGGAGTTCATTTAACACTTCAAGCGGTAAAATAACAAGTGCTCCTTAATAGTTTGCCACCTCTTTTACTAAATGTTATCCTACTTATCGGCTTGCGCGATGATGACCGTGCGCCAAGATAAAGGGAGGGAAAGAAGCATGTTCGAAGTCATTGCTGAAGGCGAGGGGCCCCTCTTCATGGATCCCGACGCCGATAAAGCGCGAGAGTATTTCCGCAGCAAGAAGAGAGCGCTCGTAAGCAAGGTCATGACCGTCAGCGAAGCGGTCGGCAAGTTCGTTCACGACGGAGAGTACCTGGCCATCGGTGGATTCGGGGCGAACCGCATCCCCACCGCCGTCTGCCACGAGATAGTGCGACAGCGCAAGAAGAACATGGCCTTCGCCGGGCATACCTCCACCCACGATTTCCAGATCTTAGCCGCAGGAGAGGTCTTTAACCGTTGCGACATAGCCTATATCATCGGGCTTGAGGCTCGCGGCCTCTCCACCAACGCCCGCCGCTACATGGAGAGCGGCAAGATCGAGTCGTGCGAGTGGACCAACTACGCCATGGCCTGCCGGCTCAAAGCAGCGGCGGCCGGAGTATCCTTCATGCCGGCGCGCAATATCATGGGCACGGACACCTTCAAGTACAGCGCTGCCAAGGTGGTGAAGTGCCCGTTCACCGGGGAGAATTACGTCATCTACCCGGCACTCTGGCCTGATGTTTCCGCCATACACGTACACGAGGCGGATATCTACGGGAATTGCCGCATAAAGGGCATCTCCATCGCGGACCTGGAGCTGGCCAGGGCTTCGAAGCATCTGATCATCACCACGGAGCGCCTTATCTCCGAAGAAGAGATCCGCTCGGACCCAACCGCTACCGTTATCCCCTACTATCTGGTGGACGCGGTCTGCGAGGTGCCCTACGGCAGCTATCCCGGCAATATGCCCTACGAGTATTTCTCGGACGAGGACCACCTGAGGCTCTGGCTTAACGTAGAAAAGGACCCGGAGGAGTTCAAGCAGTTCCTGGAAAAATACATCTACCGCATGCGGGACTTCAACCAGTACCTCGAGCTGTGCGGCGGTATCGAGCGCATCAACCAACTGCGCGCCGTCGAAAACCTCATCGACCTCAACGGGAGGGGGTAGACCATGAGCGAGTACAACACCATAGAGATGATGATCTGCGCCGCCGCCCGCAACCTGGAGGACGGGGCCGCGGTCGCCGTGGGGACCGGGGCGCCCTGCGCCGCCACCATGCTCGCCCAGAAGGCCCACTCCCCCAACCTGGTGATCATCTTCGAGGCCGGCGGGATCGCGCCCCTGCTCCCCACCATGCCCATCTCGGTGGGAGACTCCCGCACCTATTACAAGGCGGTAATGGCCAGCGGCATGTGCGAGGTCATGGAGACCATCCAGCGCGGCATGGTGGACTACTGCTTCCTGGGCGGCGCCCAGATCGACATGTACGGTAATATCAACTCCACGGTCATCGGTGACTGGCACAAACCGAAGGTGCGCTTCCCCGGCTCCGGCGGGGCCAACGACTTCGGCTCCATGGCCTGGAAGATAATGGTCATAACTCCCCAGGACTCCCGCCGCTTCGTCGAGAAGGTAGATTTCATCACCACGCCGGGATACCTGGAGGGGCCGGGCGCCCGCGAGCGAGCAGGCCTGGCGGATAATACCGGCCCTTACAAGGTGATCACGAACATGGCGGTCATGGGATACGACCCCGAGAGCAAGCGCATGCGGGCGGAGTCCATCCACAAGGGATACACCTTCGACGACGTGCAGGAGAACACCGGTTTCGAACTGCTCAGAGCTCCCGAGGTGGTGGAGACCCCCGAGCCCACCGCCGAGGAACTGCGTATTCTGCGCGAGGAAGTCGATCCCAACCGCTACATCATCGGTCGATGACCCCTATGCATCCTTAGATAAAAAAGGTTACGTTAGATTGCAGCGCGAAAGCGCCAGCGCCGTCTTCGGCGCGACGGTGCCAGTGCCTTCATGTTTCCGAACTGAAGGCCTGGCACGCGTACATCCAGTCGTTGGAGACGGTTGGCGGTAAGCATACGTTCGTTAGAAGGGCGCGGCAGCCCGTGCCCTTTCTCTGTAAGAGATCTACGGTCTATTTTTTATCTCCATTGCCCAAGACTATGAGGGAGTCGACGACCACCGGGTTGGATCCCTGGATGATCACCGGGTTCATGTCGATCTCCTTCACGGCGTCGAATTCCATACCGATGTTGCCTATGGCGATGAGGATATCGGCCAGGAGGTCACGGTCCACCGCTTCCTTGCCGCGGAAAGGACCAAGGATGGCCTTGCTCTTTATCTCGTCCATCATCTGCAGGGCGTCGTACTTCTCGATGGGCGCCACGCGGAAGGAGGTGTCCTTGAGTACCTCGGTGAAGATGCCTCCCAGGCCGAACATGACGCAGGGGCCGAACTGCGGGTCCCTGACCAGGCCTACCACGAGCTCGCGCTCCCCCTTGATCATCTCCTGCACCAGGACGCCGTCGTAGGCATCGCCGCCCAGGTTCTCGATGATCTCTTTATAAGCCTTCCTCACCTCGTCCGGGCTGTCCAATCCCACCTGGACCAGGTTGCGCTCCGTCTTATGGGTGATGTCGGGCCCGCATGCCTTGAGCACGACGGGGAACCCCAGCTTCTCCGCGGCCGCGATGGCCTCGTCCTCGCCGACCACCAGCTGCTCCCTGGTGACGGGGATCTTGCGCTCGCTCAGGAACAACTTGGCCTGGTACTCCGAGAGGGCTCTCTGCCCCTTGGCCACGGCCTCATCGATTATGCCCATAACATCCTCCGTTTATGCTTCACCTTGTCCCTCCACTACGTCATGAAATATTATCCCATATCACCGGGGGTGGCAAATCGCCGCGTGCACTCGCAGCAGGTGCCCGGGCCGGAAGAGAGCGATATAGCGCCTAGCCGGCAGGGTATCCGGAGGCCACGTGGCCGCCGGGGATGGTGCCGCCGTAAAGGAAATACATCGGGCGTTCCACCACGATCTCCCCCGGATCCATTGCGGGATTGTTCTTGATAGCCTTTAACCGAAAGGAGACGTCGTGATTCTCGCCCACGTCTACATTCACGTTTCTGGTATAGCGGGAATCGGCAGGGACGACGAACTCTACGTTTTTATTTGTACCTTTCTCCATCATGTATTCGACCATCACTGTCTGGTCGACAGGCAAAGGGTTCAAGATGCACAAGTAGGTCTCGATGCCGTGCCAGGTCGCCCCCTCCGCCAGGTACCAGTTGCTTGAGGTGCGGTCGATGGCGCTATTGTTGTGACCACCGGCCCACATGTACTTGTAACTGAAATACATAGGCCTTTCCACCACTATGTCCTGGTCCGAGGTGATATGGAAAGAGAACTCCCCTTTGCCCACTACATCGTTGACATGTACGGTCTGGCGGGAAAGGCCCTGCACCATTATCTCCTGTGGAGGCAGCGATGCACCGTCCCCCCGCCGATAGTTGATGGTCACGTTTGCCGTAGGCATGCCAGGGTTGAGGAAGCAGAGCCAGGTATCGAAATTCCATTCGCAGTAGCCCTCGGCCAGGTACCATTCCTTCCCCGGCTTGATCTCGCCCACCGCTGTATCGCCCCCATCCCAATCGTTCATATACTTGAAATACATGGGGCGTTCGGCGATTATTCCCTGGTCCGCTTCGACCTTCAGACTCACGTCCTGTTGGGGCTCCTGCGGCCAGAAGAGTGCTACCTCCCTGTTGACGTCGATGGTAAAGCGGAAATGGGGCGGTATTATATACGTCTTTAGCTGCACCTCGCTAGGCGTGTAATAGTTCACCTTGACCGGAAGTTCGACGTCCTGGGGGTTCTGGATACACAGCCACTCCTCGAAGCCCGTCCGGGTGGTCCCCTCGGCGAAATACCACTGCTTGCTGGGTGCGGTGACCCCGGTCACCACGGACCCCCCGTTCCAGGTCCCCTTATAGGAGAAGTACATAGGACGCTCCGCCACCAGACCGCTGTCGCTCTCCACCTTGGCCGACACATCCAGCCCGGGGTCCAGGTAGCCGTTGACATATACGGTGCCCCGTGAGCGGGGCTGGATGTCGTGGACGAAGGGGCCGATGGGCCCTTCGTTAGTCATGTAGGTTATGGTGACGTGGGCTGTATTCGGCTCCGGGTTCTGCAGGGATATGTATTCATAGAACCCTTCCCGGGTGGTCCCCTCGGCGAAATACCAGGCGGTAGGCAGTGTCGCCGCGGTCGCTACGGCCGGGGCAGCGAAAGTGGAGATGAGCGACATGCAGGCAAGTACGAAAACGCCGATGGTTGTTGCTGCCGCTTTCATCCCTTTCCTCCTTCCCGCGCTTCGGGTCAGCCCGGGGATCACCGCAAACCGACGCACAACCGCTGCGATTATTCTACTACATGCGTCTTTCCGTTCGGTATGTAACCGGCAACCCGCTTCTACATGGTGGCCTAAAGCTCGTTCGCTGATAATGATGGCATGCAGCTTTAGGGTTTGCGAAGCGGCCGTTAGAGCCCATCCTTATGTCCTTAGCCCCTCTAACACCACATGATATCGGTCATCAAATGATTTCGGCATATGTGCCCATAATCAATATGGCAGCAACGTCATGAACAGGAGGTTTCGATGTATTGTCACAAAATCCCCTGCAGGAGAGCATTATCGGCCGTGGTCGCCTTATTGCTGACCCTCTGCATGTTCGGCGCCGCAGGGGAAAGGGCCGCGGCGGCCGATGTCACCTGGGTCGAGTATGTGGGCAATCCCGTGTACGACCCCGCCGGTTCGGCGAGGGCGTACTATCCGTGCGTCATCTACTACGCCTCGCAGTTCTCCAGCCGCGGGGCTTCCTACTATTACAAGATGTGGTACGGGGACACCGAAGCGGCGAGATGGGAATGGGTGGTTTATTCGAACGACGGGGTAAACTGGGAAAATCCCGAGGAGGTCACACGGATAACCGCCGGCGGATACCATGCCAAGCTCATTTATACCGCGGGCGGCTACAGCGGGACCGGCGGCCCCTTCTATTACAAGATCTGGTACTGGGACGCCCCTGATATGAACTACACCATCGACGACATGCACACGGCCGACTCCACCGACGGGGTGACCTGGGTGAACGACGCGGTGGTGACCCAGGACGCAAACTATCGACTAGTGGTCACGCAGACTCCGACCGTGGAGTGGAACAGTGGCACCTATGGCCCGGTGGACGTACTCTACAACCCCTTAGCCGAGAACAGCGGAGACGATCCCTTCAACTACTCCTTCACCATGTATTTCGACGGCACGGACGGCTCCTCCGAGAAGATCGGCTTGGCTTATTCTGCCAATGGGAACTACTGGAAGGCCTACAGCTCCAGCCCGGTGCTGGACATCGGGCCTACGGGGGCATGGGACGGGCCGGAGGCCGGCCAAGACCCACCCCACACCAACGCCTATGTGGGCAATGGGACGGTCATCCGCGAGTCCGCTGGCGTCTGGCACATGTGGTATTCCGGCGGGCAGAATCAGATAGGCGACGGCATCGGCTACGCCTCCTCCAGCGACGGCATCACCTGGACCAAGTCGACTGATAACCCCTTGCTGCACAAGAACGACGGGGTGGCCTGGCGCAACAACCGCACCTACACCCCCATGGTCATCTACAGCCCCACCCGCTTCGACGGCCACGGCAATGCCAGCCGGTACAAAATGTGGTTCTCAGGAAGGAGCTCTGCCGGCAACTATGCCATCGGCTATATGTATTCCCAAGACCCCTCCCTGTCCCTGTCCATTACCCCCGTTCCCTCCGGTACCGTGCAGAGGGGCTCAGTGATCGTTTATACCTTGCTGATCAGGAACGACGGGGGCCCGCCGGCGACCAGCTGTTCGGTCTCCAACTCATTCCCCGCCTTCGCCAGTTATATAACGGGAACCACCACGCTGAACGGGGTCCCGATAGCTGACACTGGAGGTGCCAGCCCCCTGGTGGCGGGAATGGTTGTCAACTCACCGGGCGAGGCCGCCGGGACTATCGCACCCGGCGCGGAGGCGGTGGTCACAATCATAGTCCAGGTGGGGAATGACCTTCCCCTGGGCGCGGAGATCAGGAACACGGCCAGGCTGACGGCGGATGGCGTGACCCCGATCGAGACGACCTCCGTCAATCCCTCCCCCGCGGGACTGCCCGCCACCTGGTATTTCGCCGAGGGGAGCACCCAGCCGGGATTCGACGAATACATCCTGCTCTCCAACATGGGTGACAGCGATATGACCGCGACCATCACCTATCTAACAGAGGGCGGGACTCAAAGGGACGTTCAACACCTCGTGCCGGCCCACAGCCGCCGCACCGTTTACGTCAACGCCGAGATGCCCGGCGAGACCGGAGTGGCAGCCATCGTGACCGGCCAGGAGGGTATCATCTGCGAACGCTCCATGTACTATCTGCACAACGGCATCCGGGGAGGCGACGACGTCATCGGTGCCAACGCTCCCAGCATCGACCTCTTCTTCGCAGAGGGTTTCACCGGCACGCCCGCGAGCCCCTTCGAGGAGTGGATCCTGCTCCTCAATCCCGGTCTGAATCCTTCCAGGGTGATCATCGACTATCTCTTCACGGGCGGGTCGACCGTGCAGAAGGAATACACGGTTGGCGGCATGAGACGCCTGAGCATAAACGTCGACGGGGAGGTCGGAGAGGACCGCGAGGTGAGCGCGCACATCCGCTCCGAACAACCGGTGGTAGCGGAGAGGGCTATGTATTTCGTATACAACGGCGCATGGCCGGGCGGCCATAACGGTATGGCGGCTACCGGGGCCCGCAGCGACTGGTATCTGGCGGAGGGTTACACCGGATGGGAGGGAAGCCAGTTCGACGAGTGGATCCTGGTGGCGAACGAAAACGACCAGGCCGCCAATATCACTATCACTTACATGTTCCCGGACGGGAGCACCAAGGACGTGCAGCATACCGCTGCCCCCCACAGCCGTCTCACTGCGAGCGCCGACGCCGAAGTCGGCCAGGGGCAGATGATCAGCGCCCACATCCACTCGGATTTACCCGTGGTGGTGGAGCGGGCGATGTACTTCGACTACCGCCTGAAGTGGCAGGGCGGGCATAATACCCTGGCGGCTTCCGTCCCCGCTTCGCAGCTATATTTCGCCTAGGGCTACACCGGAAATCCTAGTTCCCAGTTCGAGACCTGGGTGCTCATCCAGAACACCGCCGCCGATGCCAAAGTCGCCCGGGTGGATTACATCCTCATGACCGGAGAGGTGATCAGCCAGGAGCTCGCGCTTCCGGCGCATTCGCGCACTACAGTTTTTGCCAACCAGGTATTGGGAAGGGAGAACCTGGAGTTCTCTATCCACGTGACCTCAACGGACGGCTCTCCGACCCTGCTGGCGGAGAGGGCCATGTACTTCCACTACGTTGGTCCAATGGGCGCAAGCGAGGGCGGCCACGACGTTGTGGGCTATTAAGCATTCTTCTTTATATAGTTGTCCCCTGCAGCGCCACGGTCGATAAGTATGGTGGGACCATAACCCTTAGCGGCCGGCATGTTCGAAGGAGCTTGAAGAAGGCGGCGTTCGTATTGCGGCGAAGGCATCTGTTTGAGATCACGGACCAGGACTGGTGCCCGGCTCTATTGCGCGATACCGCCACCGATATACTGCGTTTCACCAGCGTCCGGACAAACATGTACGGGCCGATATTGCCCCGCCTGAGATCGGTACTAGAGGCACTGGACTGCCACGATATCGTCGATCTCTGTTCCGGAGGAACCGGTCCCATACTTCTTATCCAGGAGCAGTTGAGCAGCCGGGAGCATTATCCCGTACGAGTGACCCTGACCGACAGATTCCCGAACATCGAGGCTTTTAAGACCGCCGCCACAGAAGCTGCAGGCCGCATCAGCTACCTGGCGGACCCGGTCGACGCCACCGATGTACCGGAGGGGTTGCGGGGTTTTCGTACCATGTTCGCCTCCTTCCATCACTTCAGACCCGAGGAGGCAAAGAGGATACTGGAGGATGCCGCCCGCAAGAGGGAGGGGATCGGTGTTTTCGAGTTCACGGGCAGAAATCCTGGTATTTTCCTCGTTATGATCTTATCCCCGCTATTTCTCTTGCTGGCAATGCCATTCATCAAGCCATTCAGCTGGCGGAAGATGTTCTTTACATACGTGATCCCCCTCGTGCCCCTGGCCGCTTTCTGGGAAGGCATGGCATCCAACATGCGCACCTACTCGCCCGGGGAGCTGAGGGAGCTCATCGAAGACATAGAGGCCGATGATTACACCTGGGAGATAAGCAGGATCCGTGGCACATGGGACATAGGACGCATCCACGGCATGGGGCTGCACAAGATAACCTGCCTCTTCGGCTACCCGGTTGCGCAGGGATAAGGGAAGACTGGGGGCGCGATATCCGCGCCCCCCCACGATCTTTAGGTGGGAGCATACCCTGTTGCGTGGATCTCACAGCTTGAGAGGGGTGGCCATGTCGTCGCCTTCGTAAAGCCTCACCCCGCCATCAGCGAGCCTGGTCAGGAACTCCTGCGGCGGCAGACATGCCTCGGGTGCGAGCGCGCCCTTCTCGGTGACCAGGCCCTCCCCGACCATCTGCACCGCCACCGATGACGGCAGGCAGGTGAGCATGTCCATGTGGGCGGCGGCGCCGTAGGCCAGGTGGACCCACTTGCCGTTTTTTTTGCCGGTGATGTCTGTGCGGCAGGCCGAGCAGGTCTCCGGCGGTTTGCCGATGTTCTCCAGGTAGGGCAGCAGGAAGTTGAATATCCCGCCCATGATGTCCTTCTTGCGCACGGTATTGGTGAGCCCGGCCGCGGCGACGACATTGCACAGGACCACCAGGAACTTATCGGTAAGCCCTCCTTTGAGGGAGACCGTCCTGCAGTTGATATAGCGCGGGATGGTCACCGGCTCCGGGTGCCCGGCGTGGAATATACCCACCGATCCCACGGTAGCCGGGAAGGTGAGTTGCTCCAGGCCCGACGCGGCCTTGATGTTCTGCAGCCTGCCGTCTATGTAGGAGGGGATCATGCCCGTCACGGCATGCATGTAATGCAGGGTGACCGCCTTGCCGGCGGTGTCGGCGGGGTCGCACGCCCACGCGGTGGCGATCTCCTCCACCTCGTCGAGCTGGTCCGCGCCCAGGCGCGCGAAGACATTGGTGATGCCGGGTGTCCATCCCACGCCGGTGATGGCGGTGACCCCGGCCTGCTTGGCCTCCCCGTCCAGCTCCATGAAGTCGGCCGCGGCATCGTAGTCGTCGCATATACTCACGTAGTCCACGCCGGCCTCGATGCACGCCTTGGCCACCTTCTTTTCGTACTTATAGAACGGTCCGATGGTCCCCATGGCGACGTCGAAACCGCGTATGGTCTTCACCATCGCGGCGTGGTCGTTCGCGTCCACTTTCTGGGCGCGGCACTTGCTGCCCAGCTCCGCAGCCAACGCTTCCGCCGCCGCCAGGTCGTAGTCCGCGATCAACAGGTCTTCTACGATCTCTTTCGACGCCAGGTCCCTGACCCCGAAGCGTCCCATCACCCCAGCCCCTCCCAGTGCGATTACCCTCATCCTTCCTCTCCTTTCCTCATGCGGCCCCCGTTGGACGCGGACGGTCCGGGGCCGTCACTTCACGATGCTCGAGAAAACGATGCCCATGGCCTCGACCAGCGCCTCGCGCATGGACAGCTCCTCCTCATTCTCGAGCCATTCGAGTTCGAGGCCTTCCGCTATGCCCAGGAGGATGAACGCCATGCGTTTCGAGTCCATCTTCCTGAACTCACCACTTTTTATACCCTGTTCGAGCATGTTCCCAAGGGCTTCCCTGATGCGTACGTAGTAGCTCGCCACCCTGTTGGTGTAGTCCTCGCTGAAGATGTAGCTGCGGTCGACCCTGAACTTCCAGAGCAAACGCAGGTATTCCGTCTCGCGGTAGTAGAGCTCAGCCACTTCCGCCACCATGCGCTCCAGCCTCCCTGCGACCGGGCCCTCTGCATCCCTGGCCCTCTCGATGAGCGCGAGGAAGTCCCTGAGCATGTCCTCGACCAGCGAGAAGGCCAGCTCTTCCTTGCTCTTCCAGTACCAATAGATAGTGCCTTTTCCCAGATCAGCAGCCTCTGATATCTGGGTGATGGTGGTATTGTGGAAGCCTTTTTCTGAGAAGAGCCTGAGGGCGGCTTCCTTGATCTGCTTCTCCCTGAGTTCCTTGACGGGGTTTTCGCGCCTGGCCATCATCTCGCCTTAAATATATCGACCGACCATTCGGTCGATATAATAACATGCATGATTTTTGACGTCAAGCGCTCAGCCTGCCCCTAGACTTTTCCGTACGTTTACCGGTTATCGCAAGCGCAGTTGCGGTCGAATAAAAGAGTATCCCGTGAGAAATCCGGAAAGGGGCGGCAGAACATGCCCAGCGCTAAAACCGTAATACGCCGGTTGTCGGCAACGGCCATCCTTACGGCCTTGCTCCTGTGTACGGCTTTCCCCACTGCGGGCGCCATCGGCCAGTCCCCTGCTCCCCAGGTCTGGGCGGTATCCGACTGCGACAAGATACTGCGCGATGAGGCGCCCTGGGGTGCTTCCGCGGTGTGGTCGCGGGCTGGCGGCAAGGTCGTATTGCACGCGGCGCGCAACGAATACGCCGCCTTCCAGGTGATGATAACGGCGAACGGAGGCGACCTGCTGAGAGTAAGCGTCAGCGCTGGCGTCCTGCAGGGAGAGGGTGCCGGCATAGCGCTAGATAACGTCAGGCTCTTCCGGGAGCATTACTTGCATGTTACCGAGCCCTCCTCCGCCATGTACGGGGAACAGTCGACCACCGGTGCAGGTTGGTATCCCGATCCCCTGGTGCCGCTGGATGCGCCCGACGGCGGAGCCCCCTGCGATATACCATCCGGCATGAACCAGGGTATCTGGGTCGATATCTATGTCCCGGATGGTATCCCCGCCGGCGTATACAATGGGTCGATCACCGTCTCCGCCGCGGGCGGGCCATCGGGCACTCTCCCCGTCGAGCTGCAGGTCTGGGACTTCACCTTGCCCCAGGAGACCCACATGAGATCGTTTTTCATGTACCAGCCAGGCCAGGTAGCGGACGCCCACTGGGTGGCTAAGTACAGTGATCAGTACATGGCTATCGAGGAGGGGTACGCCCGCATGGCCCGCGAGCACCGCTGCAACCTCTCCACCTCCGTCTATCCCGAATGTTACGGCAGCGGCAGCGGCACGGTCATCGTCTGGGACTCCTGGCACGATGCCTTCGCCGCGCGCCATCTGGACGGCACCATCTTCCCGGACGGCAGGGGCAGTGATCTCTATGCCCTTCCCATCGGGAGAGATTTCCCGGACCCTGCTGAACACGGGGGCCTGGGAAGCGTGGAGTTCGAGGATACCTTCATCGCCATGCTGCGGCAGTTCAAGGACCACTTTGTCCAGCGTGGTTGGTTCGACCGTTCCTTCCTGTACATCGTGGACGAGCCCAACGACGCGGATGCTTACGACCTGGTGTGTTACTACGGCCAGCTCATAGACCGCTCTGGTACGGATTTTCCCTTCATGGTCACGGAAACTCCCCAGCCCCAGGAGCCCTCCTGGGGCAGCCTGGTCGGCAGCGTGGATATCTGGTGCGCGGGCGGAGACGCCTGGCCCGGGCCAATGCACGAGCGGCAGGCGGCGGGTGAACATGGCTGGACCTATAACGGCGGCGAGCCCTATGCAGGCAGCCAGGTAATTGATACATCGGGACTGGGACCCCGCAGTTGGGCATGGATCGCCCAGCGCTACGGGGTGGAGTGCTGGCTGCTCTGGGATGCCTGCTATTTCAAGGACCTTTACAACGGCTGCAACACCAACGACGTCTGGACCGATCCCATCACCTATGACCAGCGCCGCTCCGGCGCCACCTGGCCGGACTGGGGGAACGGCGACGGCACCCTCTTTTATCCAGGAACTCCCAGGGGATTCTCCGGTCCGGTCGCTTCCATGCGCCTGAAGTCCTGGCGCCGGGGCGCCCAGGACTACGAGTACATGTGGCTTTTAGACCGCTATGGCCGAGGGGACTTCGTGGACGGCTTGGTGGATGGTATCATCCCGTACGCTTTCGGCGACGCTGAAGGCCGGTCCACGGCATGGAGCAAGGATGCCGCTGTCTGGGAAGAGGCGCGCATCGCCATGGGGAACGAGTTGGCCTCCGTTCCACCTTATGCTAACGACTATTATTTTGCGGAAGGTTACACGGGCGCCGGCTTCGACGTCTGGTTGTGCCTGGGGAACAGCGCCGGGGGGGAGGTCGGGGTCAGGGTCACCTACCTCTACAACAACCTGCCTCCCAGCGAACGCTACCTGACCCTGCCCCCTTTATCGCGTACCACCCTGTACGTTAACCCGGATGTGGGCGAAGGCAGGGAGTTCTCCATGATCGTGGAATCCACCCTGCCCCTGGTGTGCGAAAGGCCCATGTACTTCGCATACCAGCCTCCGTGAGATAAAAAGGATCAAGGACGCAGGCCGGCCGCGCCCTTGATCTCTACCGTGGTCTAAGCTCTTGCCGTCAGCGATCGCTTCCTAACGCTCTTGTGGCTTATCCCTCTGCCTATCCCAGGAGATGCCTGGCGATGACCACACGCTGCACCTGGTTGGTGCCTTCGTAGATCTGGGTGATCTTGGCGTCGCGCATCATGCGCTCCAGCGGGTACTCGACCATGTATCCGTAGCCGCCCAGTACCTGGACCGCGTCTACGGTGACCTTCATGGCCGTGTCGGCGGCGAAGCACTTGGCCATGGCTGACACCGCCGAGGCCTCGCGCCCCGCGCTTTCCACCAGGGCCGCCGAGTAGTAGACCAGCTGCCGGGCCGCTTCCACCTGGATAGCCATGTCCGCCAGCATGAACTGGATACCCTGCAGGCGGGCGATGGGCGCTCCGAACTGCACTCTCTCCTTGGCATAAGCTACGGCGTGCTCCAGCGCTCCTGCGGCGATACCCAAAGCCTGGGCTCCGATGGAGGGGCGGGTGCGGTCCAGGGTCATCATGGCGATCTTGAAGCCCTCGCCCTCCTTGCCCAGCAGGTTCTCCGCCGGGACTTCCATGTCATCGAAGACCAGCTCGCAGGTCTGCGAACCCCTGATCCCCATCTTGTGCTCTATCTTGCCGATGCTGAAGCCGGCGAAGTCCTTCTCAACGATAAAGGCTGAGATGCCCTTGACCCCGGAGCTCTCGTCGGTCTTGGCGAAGATGGAATAGGTGTCGGCGATACCACCGTTAGTGATGAAGCACTTCTGGCCGTTCATCACGTATACATCGCCCTTCTTCACCGCCCTGGTGGTCATGGCCGCGGCGTCGGAGCCGGCGCCGGGCTCGGTGAGACCGAAGGCGCACTGCTTGTCCCCCCGGGCCAGAGGAGGTATGTGTTTCTTCAGCTGCTCGTCGTTGCCCGCCAGCATGATAGGCTGGGAGCCCAGTTTGCATACCCCCAGGATGAGGCTGGTGTTGGTGCACACCTTGGCCAGCTCCTCGATGGCGATGCAGATGGTGAGCAGGTCTGCCCCCGCTCCGTCCAGTTCCTCCGGGAAGCACAGGGCCAGGAGGTCGTTGTCGCGCAGGAGCTCGAACATGTCCCAGGGATACTCGCCGGTGGCGTCGATGTCCGCCGCCCTCGGCTCCACCTTCTCCTTCGCCAGTTGGCGCACGGTCTGCTGGAGCATTCTCTGCTCTTCGGTCAGTTCGTACATCTTTCCCTCCTAAGACTCCGAATCGCTCTAGTAAGTCCAGGCGCTACCGTAAACTATGTGGCCCGATCCAAGGAGTTGCAGGGCCTCTTCCCACCGGCGCTACCCCACCTTGATGATCAGGCCGTCGCCCTGGCCGCCGCCACCGCAGATACCGGTGGCCCCATAGCCGCCGTCCCTGCGGCGCAGCTCGTAAGCCAGGGTGGTGATGATGCGGATGCCGCTTACCCCTATGGGGTGCCCGAAGGCGATGGCCCCGCCGTTGACGTTGACGTTCTCCATCTTCTCCGGGTCAAGGCCGAGCATCTCCATTGAATGCCATACCACGCTGGAGAAGGCCTCGTTGATCTCGAACAGTTCGATGTCACCCACCTCCAGGTCGGCTTTCTTGAGCGCCTTCATTATAGCGTTTGCCGGGTGGGGATGGAGGTCGGCGTATTCCCCTGAGCTGCAGCCGTAGGAGACCACGCTGCACAGGGGCTGCAGCCCCAATCCCTTCGCCTTATCCGCGCTCATGACCACGGCCGCGCACCCCCCGTCGTTTATCTGCGAGGCGTTGCCGGCTGTGATGGCCCCCTCCTTGTCGAAGGCAGGCTTCAGCGCCCCCAGCTTCTCCGGCGTGGTATCGGGCCTGACCCCCTCGTCCTTGTCGAAGTTGACCGGGTCGCCCTTCTTCTGGGGTATCTCCACGGGCACGATCTCCTCCGCGAGAAGGCCTTCCTCCGTGGCCTCGGCCGCGCGCTGGTGGCTGCGTGCCCCCAACAGGTCCATCTGCTCGCGGGTGACGCCATACTTCTTGGCCCAGATGTCCGAGCCTTTGCCCATATGCATGTTCTCGAAGGCGTCCCAGAGCCCGTCGTGGATCATGCCGTCGACCAGAACGCCGTTGCCCATGCGGTACCCCATGCGCGCCTTGGAGATGAAATAGGGCGCGTTGGTCATGGATTCCTGGCCGCCCACTACGAGCACCTCGGCCTCGCCCGCCTTTATCATCTGGTCGGCGATCTCCAGGGCGGACATGGAGGAGATACACACCTTGTTCACGTTCAGGCACCAGGTCTCCTTGGGGACGCCGCCCTTGACCGCCGCTTGGCGGGCGGGTATCTGGCCCTGGCCCCCGGTGAGCACCTGGCCCATGATCACGCAGTCGATGTCGGCCGGGTCTATGCCTGCCCTCTTTATCGCTTCGGCGATGGCGAACCCGCCCAGGTCCTGGGCGGTGAAGTCCTTGAGGGCGCCGGACAGCCTGCCGAAGGCGGTCCTCGCGGAGCTGATTATTACCGTTTCCTTCATCTCTTCCTCCCCGAGCTCAGTGCTTTTCCTTGTAAAGTAACGAACTATTTCAACCCGAGTTCGCGGGCTATGACCATGCGCTGGACCTCGGATGTACCCTCGCCTATCTCCAGAATCTTGGCGTCCCGGAAGAAGCGCGATACCGGGTACTCGTCCATGAAGCCGTATCCCCCGAAGACCTGCACCGCCTGGGTGGTGGTGCGCATACACATCTCGGAGGCGAAAAGCTTGGCCATGGCCGCCTCCTTGGTGTGGGGCACGTGGGCGTCGCGCATGGCCGCTGCCTTGTAGGTGATATCGCGGGCTATCTCGATGTCGGTGGCCATATCGGCCAGCTTGAACTGGATGGCCTGGAATTTGCCGATAAGCTGTTTGAACTGCACGCGCTCCTTTGCGTATTTCAAGCTTTCCTCGAAAGCTCCCTGGGCATTGCCCACAGACAGTGCGGCTATGGCTATACGCCCTCCGTCCAGGCAGTCCATGAACTGCTTGAAACCCTCACCGCGCTTCCCGATGAGATTGCCTTCCGGGACCCTGCAGTCCTCGAAATTGAGCTCGCGGGTATCCGAGGCGTGCCAGCCCATCTTCTTGTACTTGGGGGCGATGTTATAACCGGGGGTGCCCTTGGGGACGTAGATGTTGGATATCTCCTTGCGCCCGTCCTCGCGCACACCCGTGACGACGGTAACCGTGACCACGCCGCTCATCTCCGTGCCGGGGTTGGTGATAAAGCACTTGGTGCCGTTGATCACCCATTCGCCGTCTGCCAGTTCCGCCTTGGTCTGGGTGTTGCCTGCATCGGAACCGGCCTCCGGCTCGGTGAGGCCGAAGGAGCCGAGGATCTTTCCCTGGGCCAGGGGCACCAGCCACTCCTGTTTCTGCTCCTCCGTACCGTAATAATAAAAGGCGCCTGCGCCAAGAGAGGTATGCGCCTCCACCGTGATGGCACAGGAGCCGTCCACGCGTGCGATCTCCTCGACCGCGATGGCATAGGCCAGGTAATCCCCTCCCGCCCCGCCGTATTCCTCGGGAAAGGGGATCCCCATGATCCCCAGCTCGCCCATGCGGCGGACGATGTCATAGGGGAACTCGCCCGTCTCCCACATATGGTCCGTCTGGGGGCGTATGACCTGTTCGGAGAAGTCCCTGACGCTCTTACGGAATAGTGTCTTTTCCTCATCCAACTCGTACAACAACTGCATCACCTGCCTCGTCTCTTGCTCCCTGCTTTACTTCGAGCTCATCCACGTGTATTACCGCGATAAGCGCTGCATGGGAAGCGCCGGAGGCTCCCTATGGGATTATATAAGAAATCTCGGTCGTCTCCAAACGGGGTCAGCTCTCCCACCGGGCGCCGCGGCAGGCTATGCCCAGCCTGCGGCCGTCCTCCCCCAAGCCCATGTCCCGGGGCACGAAATAACCTCTTTTTACCCGCAACGTGATGGGGATGGGGCGCTTCGCCGTGAGCCGCGGCACTTCGAGCCTGTAGCTCCGCCATCCGTGACGGTCGACGATCAACTCTCCCGCTTTCTCTTTGCCTATACGCACCTCGAACTCCACGGGACTGGACTGCGGGTTGGGATGAAAGGTGGCCAGCTCCATGACCAGGGCTGCCGCTTCTTCGGGAGCCGGTAATAGGAACCGCGACCGCGGCCCGCACCAGCGGAACGGCTCGTCTTCGACCTCGGAGGGATACCACCCCGGGCCCCAGTTGGGCTCCTCCCCCGCCAGGGCTTCTTGGTTTACCTGCCTTAACCCCGCCCTGGCCTCGAGGTAGCCCGTAAGGTCCTGCGGGATGGGCAGCATGGGCCTACCCGCCTTGATGCGGCGCGCCTCCCTGAGGAGAAGACGCGGCAGGGCGAGGGCGAGGATGACGCCGTAACCGGCGGCAGCTTGCGCCATATCCCGCGGTCGTACAAGCCCTCCACTTCCGGATTGTGAGGCTTTGAAGTGCAGGGAGGCGTCCCTCCCGACCCTTACCTCGCTGGCCTTGAAGCCGGCCCGGCGCAGGTGTCTCAGCCATGCCCACAGGGGATATGCGCCTTCGTGGGCTCCCTTCCTCTCCTCCTCGGGGGTTTCCCTCCAGGGAACGTAGAGCGGCTCATTCGCGGCGATGAGCAACCCCTCCGGCGCTAGCACCCGCTTTATCTCCCCGAACAGCCTTTCGGGTTCGGGAGAATGGTGAAGGGTCGCCGTAGCCAGGACGGCGTCGAAAATACCGTTTTTAAAGGGTAGGCTGTGCATGTCGCAGAGGACCCTCTCGAAGAAGACGCCCTCCTCGAGGAAAGCCTCGCCACATCCCAGCCCGATGTCCTCGTCCCCGAGGATGTCAACGGCCGTTACCCCGGCCCCCTGCCGCGCCAGATACGCGGAGGCCCAGCACCTGCCCGCCCCGAGCTCGAGCACACGCTTCCCCCGCCAATCCTCACCGCCGCAGAGAGCGAAGACGGCTCGCCCGTGCCGCCGCCAGGTCTCCAGTTCCGCTGCGGGCCCCTCCTTACCGTCAAGCATGGGCAGGGCGCGGAGCCATTCGCGGGAGCGTTTTCGCTCACCTTCGGAAGGGTTCGGCACCGGGCGCATAGACTCCCATGCCCCTGTCTCCCGCATCACTGCGGGCGATGGATCGTGTAGTAGATCTGCTATCCCCGCCTTGACCGCGTACTCCGTTTTACAGCGCTTGCAGACTACGCTGCCCTCCTGCACCTCCCGTCCGTCCTCGCATACCATGTCTATACCGAGGTCACCTGCACCGCAGGAAGGGCAGAGGATGATATGGATAAACTCCTTTTGCACTCTGGCGTTCCTTTGTTTTCGGGGTTCAGTGTCCCGGGTCCCCGTGAACCTTCACACAACCCATTATAAGAGAGGGGAGGCGGTGCCTCCCCTCGTTGTCGACAAATCACCGCTCCGCGGCGATAAGACCTAGTCTATGCCGGCTCGAAGTGCATGAGCAGCATGGGGTGCGTCACCGGCTCGGTTGCGTAGGCCACCTTAACCGGCATACCCACCTTGATGACGTCGGTCGAGTCCCCGTAATTCCTCAACTGGTGCGTAAACAGGGTGTCCGCACCGTCCAGCTTCGCCATGGCCAGGATGTAGGGGATCTCCACATCCATGAACGAAGGTACGAAGTAAGAGACGGAGAAGCTCTCCAGGGTACCCGTTCCCGACAGTTCCTTCCACTCGGTTATGCTCAGGCAGTCGGCGCAGAGGGGGCGCGGGATAGCCCAGACCTTGCCGCAATTCTTGCACTCGGTGGCGTAGAACTTCTTATTGGCCAGCTCGATGAAGAACTTGGAGTATTTGCCGAGTATGTGCTTGTAGGTAAAGTCCATCTTCCACTCGATGCGCATCACCTCGCGGAAATCCGCCCAGGGATCGCCATCGGGATGGTCGAATGCCATGGGGTCCTCTGCGGTGTAGACCTCCATAAGGTTGCTGATGAGTTCGAGTCCCATGATCAGTCCCTCCTCTCGAAGATGTTGATGGCGCAGAAGGTGCCCGTACCTCCGTGGGAGTCCATGCCGCCGCGCTTGGAGTTGAGCTCCACCTGGCGCTTGGGATGCGCCTCCTGGCGCAGCTGGCGCAGCACCTCGATGCCCTGGGCGAGCCCGGTGGCGCCCACGGGATGGCCGAAGCCGATGAGTCCGCCCGAGGTGTTGGTGGGCAGCTCGCCGCCCAGGTCGAAGACGCCCTTCTCCGTAAGGGGACCGCTTTCTCCCTCCTTGCAGAAGCCCAGATCCTCATAGCTTACGAGCTCCACGCCGGAATAGGCGTCGTGCACCTCGAAGCAATCGAAGTCCTCGCGCGGGTTCTTCACGCCGGCCATCTTGTAGGCCTGCTCGGCCGCGGAACGCTTGCCGCGGTAGTGGGTGATGCCCGGGTACGGGAAGGGCCGGTCGGCCATGCGCATGAAGTCGGTGCCGCATCCCGTTCCGGTGACCTCGATGGTGGGCTTCTTCTCCCAGGTGCTGGAGTGTTTCTTGGCCCAGTCCTCCGTCGCGAAGATCAGGCACGCCGCACCATCCGAGAGCAGGCAGTTATCGAGTAGTTTGTAGGGGTAGGTTATCATCTTCGAGTTCATGACGTCGTCCACGGTGATATCCATTGGATAGTGCGCCTTGGGATTGTACATGGCGTTGCGGTGGTTCTTGACGCTTACCCTCGCGAACTGCTCTTCCTTGGTGCCGTACCTCTCCATGTGGGTGACCATCATGATGGCGTAGTAGGCGATGTAGAAGCCGGCTACCTGCACCTCCCAGTCGGTATCGGAAGCCAGGGCGATGAACTGCTGTGCCACGTCCGAGGGTACCTGTCTGCCCATGTTCTCCGACCCGAAAACGATCATGGAATCGCAGAGCCCGGCCTTGATGTAGGCATACGCGTTGCGGATGGCCAGTCCACCGGTGCCGCCGCCGCCCTCGACCCGCACGTTGGGCTTGGGGCACATCCCGATGTTATCGTGGAATATGGCGCCCGCTTTCAGCTGCTTGTCGAAATGGTCGCTGAAATAGCTGGTGGTGCTGTGCTCGATATCTTGTATCTTCGTTCCCGCATCCGCGAGGGCCTCCAGGACCGCCTCGTTGATCCAGTCGCGCATGTTCCCATCCACGCGCTCAGCTGCGAACTTGGAGATGCCTCCTCCGAGCACGTAAACCCTGCGCTTCTTATCCAACACTTCCATACGTCTCCCTCCTCTGCTTTTCCCGCTTTTTCTGCGAATCTGCTACGTCTAAACTGTCATATGCGGACGGGCGAAATCGAAGTAAGCGGTGGCCATGTCCTTCAGCACCTGCTCGTTCCCCTCGGGAAATTCCTTGGTGACTTTGGCGGGGACCCCGACCACCATGGAACGCGGCGGTATGTTCATGCCCTGCGGCACCACCGCTCCTGCCGCGATGATGCTGCCGTGACCCACCACCACACCGTCGAGGACCACGGAATTCATGCCGATGACGCAATTGTCCTCGATGGTGGCCCCATGCAGGATGGCGCCGTGCCCGCAGGTCACGTGATCGCCGACATGTACCGGTCCGTGCAGGACGCAGCAGTCCTGGATGCTCGAATAATCCCCCACTACGATCTCGCCGCGGTCCGCGCGCAGGACGGCGTTATACCAGATGCTGGCGTTGGCGCCCACGCGCACGTCTCCTATGAGCTGGGAGCCCTCCGCCAGGAAAGCCTCGGGTGAGACACGTGGGGATTTGTCGTAGTAAGGGATCAACACCGTAGAACCGACCTCCCTGTTGCTCGCAACGAAATACGCACCCGCGCCACCGCGGCTGTTCGGTCATGTAGTTATTACCGGAAAACGACACTGTGCCGGAAAACGACAACACATTATAACATCGTTCAATAGGTATTTCGACCGGGACAACCGGAGACAACATAGACATGTACCTTAAAGACGGAGGTCGGCCTGATGGTCCATCCACATCAAACCACTTCGCGGTGTCAGGATCAAATCCTAAGATCCCGGTCCAAATTTCCAGGGGGACAATGCTGACACGGCCATGCTCTCCCGTTGACCTTCGATATGCATTGCATGCATCAGAATTCTGCTTGCGGTCTCCTGCCGGATGCCTCACCTGTCTGGATGCCAGGCCAGGTCTTCCTCTCAGCGTGGATCAAGCCTTTCTCAAGTGAAGGCAGGGCGAGGACGATAAGATTTTACGGAATCTGTTTTCCTGCAATGACATGCTTTATCCTAGTAGTGAGGCTCAGGACCAGGCAGAACGATCGACTGGAGAGGAGGGGCGGTGCCCAGAAGACTCTATTGTCCCCAATGTTTCAGCTTCGGCGATCCTAAGGCTGATTTCTGTACTTCCTGCGGCGCAAAACTCGTCCCCCTGATGCGCGTGGTCATCATGCCCTTCGTGGAGAGCGGGCAGGAGCCTGATGCACTCGGCGATCACAAGGGCCTCGTGGAGAGGGAGGGCGAACTGCAGCCCGCACAGGCCATCGGTTGCCAGATGTATATGGCCAGCGACCTGGAAAAACCCCGCCTTATCATCAGCCAGAAAGAGGTCTATTTCTCGGAGGCGGAGCGCATGCTGCCAAACCTGGTGAAGAGCTTCCTCGACCCCCTGGGCTTCTATGACATCCCCGATCCAGGCGAGGTGGACCTGGTGACGGAGAAGGCCGCCAACATGCCTACCGAGCTCTTCGTGCTCATCCAGAACCAGTATGACCCCGAATACCTCTTTCTACCTGAGATAGGATACTTCTTCTTCCGTTATCCCCGCATGCACACGGCGGGCACCGGACAGGACAGCGGATTCGGTTTCGTGCAGGTAAGCGCCTTCCTTCTCGATAATCGGGAGAACCGCATCGTCAGCCGCGGAACGGGCGCCGGCCTGGAGGCTTTCCAAACCGAAGGCGCCGTGCTCGACGAGAACTTCTCCGTCCCCGTGCAAAGCCAACTCCAGGCCATGCGGCAGGCGAGTGCTCAAGCCGTAGAAAACCTCCTCAAGTCGATGAAGATGATCAGGTGAGAGACCTTTCCAGATGCCGGCTGCTTTTTAGCTGCCGGCTACTTTCTTGATGGGGGCGTACTCGAGTAAAAGCAGTTTCTCGCCCAGGCCGGGGAAGTTGATGGTCACCTCCGGGCCGCTGCGGCTGCGGGAGAGGGCTATGACCATACCCTCACCCCACTTTTCGTGGATGACCCGGTCGCCCACACGGAAGGAGGCGGCCAGGCCTTCCAACTCCTCGGCCCTCGCCCTGTCACCCATCCCCTCAACTGTAGCCGGACCTTCGGGCCTGACCACTTCGAGGTACTGACGGGGGATATCCCGTATAAAACGGGATTCCGGGCTCATCTTGAGGTTGCCGTACTGGGAACGGTAGGCGGCACCGGTGAGGTAGAGCTGGTCCCTGGCGCGCGTCACCCCCACGTAGAAGAGCCGCCGTTCCTCCTCCATGCTCTCCATGCTCCCCATGCAGCGCAGGTGCGGGAAGACCCCGTCCTCCATGCCCACCACGAACACCACCGGGAACTCGAGCCCCTTGGCATTGTGCAGGGTCATAAGCGTGACCGCCCCCTCCTCCTCGTCGTAGAGGTCTATCTCAGCGACCAGGGAGACACGTTCCAGAAAAGCATCCAACCCTTCGCCGGGATTGGAGGTGCTGAACTCCACCATGGCGTTTTTCAGCTCCTGCAGGTTCTCCACGCGTCCCTCGGCCTCGAAGGTCCCCTCTTGTGCCAGGGCATCGAGGTAGCCGCTGCGTTCCAACACCACCTGCAGTAACTCCGGCAGGGAGAGCTGTTCCATCTCGGTGCCCAATCCCTGCATGAGCTCGACGAACTGCGCGAGCTTCTTACGTGCCGATGCCCCCAGGCTGGGCACTTCCTCCGCCCGCCGTAGAGATTCCCACATCCCCATGGTCTGCGAGCGGGCGAACGCCTCAACGTGGGCCAGGGTGGTATCCCCTATACCGCGTTTCGGTTCGTTGATGATGCGGCGCAGGCTGACCGCATCGTCCGGATTAAGAAGCGATTTGAGATAGGCCAGGGCGTCTTTGACCTCTTTGCGCTCATAGAACTTGAAACCGCCTACGATCTTGTATGGGATGCCGAAACGCAGCAGCATCTCCTCAAAAGGCCGGGACTGGGCATTAGTGCGGTAGAAAACGGCGAAGTCCCGGTGGTTGTATTCGCCGCCCTCCAGGAAGCGGTTGATCTCCAGCGCCACGTAGGCGGTCTCGTCGCTTCCCGCGTTGGCGAAGAAGTATCTGATCGGCTCCCCTTCCTCGCGCTCCGTCCACAACCTCTTCTCCTTGCGCCCGGCGATGAGGGAGACCACGTGGTTGGCCGCCTCCAGGATGACCCGCGTGGAGCGGTAGTTACGCTCCATGCGCACCACCTTGGCATCAGGGTAGTCTTTCTCGAACTCCAGGATGTTGCGCAGATCGGCGCCGCGCCAGGAATAGAT
>Ga0315274_10001527_pt1 | contig 35560 bp, 43 predicted proteins | sample YL17G02_20_MG_FD_203700 | JGI IMG/M metagenome (GOLD analysis project Ga0315274, IMG submission 203700) | Sediment microbial communities from Yellowstone Lake, YNP, Wyoming, USA - YL17G02_20 | ecosystem: Environmental > Aquatic > Freshwater > Lake > Sediment | place: USA: Wyoming | collected...
CAACCAATGCTACCACTTGTAGCGCTTCTAATGACTGGTCTGGGACAAAAGCCACTTCTGGTTCAGAAAGCACTGGCAATTTAATAAGCACAAAGACTTACGTCATTACTTGTACCGGTGCTGGCGGTTGGGCTATTGATTCGGTAACGGTTAATGTTAATTCGATACCTACTCTTTCTGTTGACTTGGAAGCCATACCTTCTTCAGGTAATGCTCCTCTTTTAGATGTGGATTTAAGGGCAACAGTTTCCGGCACGGCCACAGGAAGCATTAACTACAAATTTGATTGCACTAATGACGGCACATGGGATTACACCTTTAATAGTATTAGCGATAATCCTAAGACAGTGGTTAATGCTTGCGACTATTCTTCAGCTGGCACCTATACGGCAAAGGTAATGGCAGAAAGAGATGTTGCGCCTGCGGCTTATGATACGGCAACCATTTCTGTTTCTTCTCTTCCCGCCCCCACAGTTGACATTAGGGCTAATGGTTCGGAGGGGCCGGTGACGATTAACTACAATACCAGCGCGACCTTAACCTGGACTTCAACCAATGCTACCACTTGTAGCGCTTCTAATGACTGGTCTGGGACAAAATCGCTTTCAGGTTCGGAAAATACAGGAACCTTAACCACGAGTAAAACTTATGTCATTATCTGCACTGGCACGGGAGGGATAGCTTCTGATAGCGTTACCGTAACGACTTCATATCAAGATGTTTATGTTGACATCAAGGCCAATGGCTCTGATGGTCCGGTAACGATTAACTATAATACCTCGGCGACTCTTACTTGGAATTCCAGTGGCGCTAATTATTGTTATGCTTCTGGCGCTTGGTCTGGTACCAAACCTCTTTCTGGCTCGGAAAATACCGGTAATTTAACTGCCATTAAAACTTACACTATTACCTGTACTGGTTCTGGCGGTTCAGCTTCTGATAGCGTGACAGTTGGCGTTACGAGCGACTCCATTAATTTTACAGTGGATAAGAAAGCGAAGAACTTAACCCAGGGCCAAACACTTTTCTATGACACGATTTCCGCTGTTCCTGGCGATAAGATTTCTTTTGAGATTACTTTAAAGAACAACGAGAACAGGACGATTAGCGGTTTAATCGTCAAAGACAGCGGCGTGGCGTCAAAGATTATTTGGCACGGTAATTTAAAAATAGACGGCGTGGCTGATTCAAGAGATATTGAATCAGAAGTAAATTTAGGAGATTTGACTGCTGGCCAAACAAAAATTATTATCTTCGAAGCTCAATTAGCCGCGGCAGATAAGTTTATTTATGGGACAACTGACTTGATTAACACGATTATTGTCTATAACGTGGAAAAATCTTGGACTGATACGGCTAAAGTTAGAGTTAATCGCAGCGGCGTAGGAGGAACAGTGACGGAAGTCCCCACTGGCGTTCTGGATAATGTTGTTTTGTCCTTGGGTATCACTTTTATAATCACCTATGGTTTGCTTTTCTGCTTCTTTCTTTATCAGAGAGTTTTTGTGAAAGCGGGATACAATCTTGACCTTGAAACAAAGATGGTAAAAATGAAATCTGATATGGGTCGTTGGATGGATGTCTCTAATCCTTTAGCGACACCGGAGAAATCAGAGAGGGAACTTTATCGCGTGGTCTCAAAGATTAGAAAAGACGAAAAAAAGTAAAATCTTAAATAAAAGAGGACGGCCGAAAGGCCGTCCTCTTTTATTTAAGATTTAACGAGAACTGTTCTCGTTAAATTTTCCTCTAACCTCCCTTAAATTCCTCTAAAGCTTTGCACCTTTAATTTCTTTTGCCCCTTTGTTTTAAAGGAAAATTAGATATAATAGAAAAATATGCTTTATTCAAGAGTTTTAGGAAAGACCCTAAGGGAAGTACCGGCCGAAGCGACCATTACCAGCCATAAACTTCTGGTTAAGGCTGGCTATATTGATCAACTAATGGCTGGCGTTTTTAGTTTTTTGCCTTTGGGCTGGCGCGTTCACCAGAAAATTGAAAATATTATTCGGGAAGAAATGAACGGAATAAACGGGCAGGAAGTTTCTTTACCCGCTCTGCAGAAAAAAGAGCAGTGGCTGGAGACTGGGCGCTGGGAAACAATTGACCCGCCTCTCTTTAAGTTTAAAGACCGTCATGATCGGGAGCTGGCCTTGGGTCCTACTCATGAAGAAGTGGTAACTGATTTAGCCAGGCGTTTTATTAAGTCTTATCGCGATCTGCCCTTGGCTGTTTTTCAGATTCAGAATAAGTTTAGGAATGAAATGCGTTCAAGCGGCGGGCTTCTCCGCGTCCGGGAATTCGTGATGAAGGATCTTTACAGTTTCCATAAGAACGAAGCCGACTTAACTCGTTATTTCGAAGAAGTAAAAAAAGCTTACGAGCGGATTTTTACTCGGGCGGGCGTCCCTTTTGTTGTTAGCTTGGCTTCAGGCGGGACTATTGGCGGTAAGACCACTTATGAATTTCAAGCACCTTGCCAGATTGGCGAAGACAGGGTTTTCCGCTGTCCGGCATGCGGCTTCGCTCTTAATGAAGAAGTAAAAAACCCGGGAGTGGATAACAAATGTTCGAAATGCGGCCAAGGCGAAATGGAGCAGCTTTCCACCATAGAAATTGGCCACATCTTTGCTCTTGGGACAGATTATTCCAAAAAGATGAAAGCTTTCTATACCGATAAAAATGGAAAGCAGGAACCATTATGGATGGGTTGTTATGGAATTGGTCTGGGACGTTTAATGGCAACGATTGTTGAGACTAATAACGACGAGAAGGGAATTATTTGGCCGAAAGAAGTCGCACCTTTCGGCGTTGAACTTATTGCTATTGAGACAGCGAAGGAAAAAGCAGAGAAAATTTACCAAAAACTTTTAGAAGTGGGCCAGGAAATTCTTTATGATGACCGAGATGATGTTTCTCCCGGCGTAAAATTTAATGATGCGGATTTATTGGGTATTCCTGTTCGTCTTGTGGTTTCAGAGAAAACAAAAAGTAAAATTGAGTGGAAAGAACGAAAGTCAGAGGAAGCAGAATTGTTAAACCTGAAAGAAGTGATTAGCCGCTTGACAACAAAAAATTCCTAAATTCATTGATTTTTAACTAAGATTAAGGGTAAAATTAGAAAAAGGATTAAGAATTCCATAAAAAGACTAAAGGTCGGCAGAATTTCTAATTAAATTTAGTGGCTCGCGAGCTATTTAGCCGCTAATATACTTTTATGGCAACAGAAGCATATTGCGTGAAATGTAAGGCAAAAAAGAAAATGGAAGACGAGAAAGTTGTGCCAATGAAAGGCAAAGGCAAGAAACCAAGATACGCCGTTAAAGGAAAATGTCCAGTTTGCAGCACGACGATGTTTCGGATTATCAGTGCCGACAAGGCAGCGGAAATGAAAAAATAAAGTAAGGTGATTTTGATGCATCAACAGAGAAGACACTGTTAACAGTGTCTTCTCTGTTTTTCTTGACGAAATAAGAAAATGTGGTTTAATAAAAGGGCAGTTGAAGCGATACTCCGCAAGAACCTTGCGGAAGGCGGTCTTCCGCGGAAAAGAGCATCCACTAATAGGAGGTAAGAATGGTTGCGTTTATTGCGGCGTTCACTGGCCTGACAACGATTCAGGTCATCGGCATTCTCTGTGCCGTAATCGTAACGGCGCTTCCCGGCGGCATTCTCATCTTTAAGAGTTATAAGATGAGACCCAAACGCAAAACAGCGGAGTAGTCATTCCGCTCATCAAGCCCCTCTCTTCGGAGAGGGGCGTTTTTTTAAAGATAAAAGCTGATAAACTTGCTTTCGTGTAGGTCTCCACAAATTTATACTCATTGCTTTCTTAGTCTTTTAGTTTTATAACAAAACTAATAAACAGTTGTTCTTTCTAGTATTTTTTTAAGCGGCGTAAGCCGCCACATTGTAAAGGAGGTTCTCTGATGGAAAAGGCAGATTGGCCTGCCCAAGGGCTCTTAACCAGAGCCCAAGATGTCAGAACAGCGAACGAAGAAAGACTGATGCGTTTTCCCAATGTTGTTGGCACAGGGATCGGCCTGAAAACAGTCGGCGGCGTGCTGACCAGCACTGTTTGCATCACAGTTTTCGTAGAGAAAAAGGTCCCTGTGGGGGAGCTCAAGCGAAAATACGTCATCCCCAAGGAACTGCGTGGGGTTCCAGTTGATGTGTTGGAAGTAGGCCATTTGGTTTCACAGCCTGCGCTGCCACCCGTCCGCATTGGATGATGTGCTCCGGACAGCATCTCTTCAAAAAATGGTGTCAACTTCTGTTGACACCATTTTACTTTTTTGTTCTACTTACGGAATTTAGTTTAGAATGAAGAAACAAATGGAAAATAAAAACTTCATTTTTCTCGGCCTGGGACTTTTACTCTGTTTTAATTTTGTTGCTTGGTCAGCAGTTTTTCATCTTGTTACTGCTCGTCCCTTAAAAGTAGTTTTTCTAGATGTCGGGCAAGGTGACGCTGCTTTTATAGAAATTGTCGGGCTTTACCAAATCCTTATTGATGGCGGACCAGGAACAAAGGTTTTAGAAAAACTTTCAGAGCAGATGCCTTTTTATGATAGGACAATTGACCTGGTTTTGTTAACCCATCCGGAAAAAGACCATTTGGAAGGCTTAGTTGAGGTCTTAAATAAATATCAGGTAGATTCTGTCGTCTGGACAGGCGTTTTGCGCGAGACTGCGGTTTTCGAGGAGTGGCAAAAAGCGCTCGAAAATGAAAAAGCAACAATTAAAATTGCTAAATCTGGTCAAAAAATTATTATTTCAAAAGCTATTCTAAACATTCTTTCTCCTTTTGAAAATTTAGCAGGGGTAAGCTTAAAAGACAGCAATAGCAGTTCAATTGTTTCCAAGCTTTCTTTCGGCCAAACAAGTTTTTTCTTTACCGGAGATATTTACGCTTCAGAAGAAAAAGAATTGATTAATAAGGGAGTTGACTTAAGGGCAGATGTTTTGAAAATAGCTCATCATGGCAGTAAGACCTCAACTTCCGAGGGATTTCTTCAGCAAGTTTCGCCGCAATTAGCCGTGATTTCGGTTGGTGAAAACAATAATTATGGCCATCCCAGTCCGGAAACTTTGGGAAGATTGGAAAAATCAGGAGCAAAGATCTTGAGAACCGATGAAAATGGTGATATAACAATTACAAGCGACGGCTTCAATTTAATTATTAACCCTAAAGCTCAAGTTGAATGAAATGAAATTTGAGTTTTGTCTTTTATGAATCATCCTAAAAAAGAAAGGACCTTTATTTTAATCAAGCCAGATGGTATTCAGCGATCTTTAATCGGCGAGATAATTTCCCGCTTTGAAAGAGTGGGATTAAAAATTGTAGGAGTAAAGATGATTATTCCCAGTCAAGAACAAATTAAAGCTCAATACGGCAATACCAAAGAAGAAATTGAAGCGATGGGTCGAAGATCGATTGAAGCCCAGGAAAAAAAATACGGGGTCAAACCAACGAAAACCGCTTTGGAACGAGGAGAGGATATTTTTGAGGGTTTGAAAAAATTTATGTCTTCCGGTCCGATTTTAACCATGGTTTTAGAAGGCAATCAGGTAGTAGAGGTGGCAAAAAAACTAATTGGTTCAACCGAGCCGCTTAGCTCTGATGTGGGAACGGTTAGGGGCGACTACACCATTGATTCTTACGCCTTAGCAGATTTTGACAAAAGAGCGGTGAGAAATGTTATCCATCGTTCTGGCTCAAAAGAAGAAGCAGAAAAAGAAATTAAAATCTGGTTTAGCTCCGAAGAAATTCTGCAATACAAATTGATTAGCGAAAGCATTCTCTATGATGTAAATCTTGATGGAATTTTGGAATAAAAGTCAAGATTGATACTCCTTCGCTTCCTTCTTTGCCTTAAGCTTAGACTTTGACTAGGTTTGGTTGAAGCTTCGAAAGTATCAACCCGCCGACTCGGCCTTCGTAGCCACTTCGGCGAAGGAGGCAGCTTTAGCGAAGGCAATTGGAAATAAAGACGCCCTGACGACATTGTCAGGGCACACTTTGAACGGGTTGACAAAGATTTCATTTCGTTTACGATTAGATTGAGCTCTGCCAAGCCTAGATTCAGGCCAACTTTCAAGTCAGGGAGTCCAAATTTGTCCGGCGTTACAGCCTGACGTGAGGACACCCACCTGTTTAATTTCCTGAATCTTTAGATGGCAGAGCTTTTGTTATCTCTTGATTGTTTGTTATAGTGTATTAAGAATGAAAATTTTAGAGGTAAAAAATCTTTCCGTCGAAGCCAGGGAGGATGGAAAAAAACTTTTGGAAAAAGTTTCTTTTAAAATTGAAGAAAAATCAATCTATGCTTTAATCGGTCCTAATGGTTCAGGCAAGTCAACCCTGGCTTCGACTTTAATGGGTCTTCCCAGGCTTAAGGTTAAAACAGGTAAAATCATTTTCCTGGGAAAAGAGATTACTGATTTGCCGGTTCACCAAAGAGCCAAGATGGGAATGACTTTAGCCTGGCAAAATCCAGCTTACTTCGAGGGCGTAACTGTGGAAGAATTTTTGAAAGTCGGGAACAAAAGACTGACGCCAAAAGAATTGGAAAAAAATCTATTGCTAGTTGGTCTTGACCCCAAAAAGATTCTTGCAAGGACAATTGATCAGAAATTGAGCGGCGGAGAAAGGAAAAGAATTGAACTGGCTTCGGTGATAGCGATGAAGCCAAAACTGATTATTCTTGATGAGCCAGACAGCGGCCTTGACGTTATTATTTATCACGAGCTGAATAATATTTTAGAGAATATTAGAAGAGAGACAGGCGTTTCTTTGCTTTTGATTACTCATCGCGAAGAATCAGGAACAATTGCCAGTCAAGCCACTTTTTTGAATAAGGGTAAAGTAATCTATAGCGGGGGATTCAGGGAGGCAATGAGAAAGTATTGCCAAACTTTAAATAGAAGAAAAATATGCCAGGGATACCAGAAAAATTCATAGAATCGGGGAAAAAGTGCGGCTATGATTCGATTTTATTCAAAATGAGTAAAACGCCTCATCTTTTTGTGGAATCAGATAAAATCTTATCTCTTAAGGGAGTTCCTGGCGTAGAAATAGAAACAGAGACAGAGAAAGACACGATTAAGATAAAAATGAGAATAAAAGAAAAAATCAAACAGCCGATTTTTCTCTGTTTTGGCATTTTAAAAGAACAAGGAAAGCAGCTTATTCTGCCGGAAATTACTTTAGAAAAAGATAGCGAAGCAACGGTTTTCGCTCATTGCACTTTTCCCGAAGCAAAAGATATTCTTCATCAGATGGAAATGAAAATTAAACTGGGAGAAAACGCCAGATTTATTTACGAAGAAAGACATTATCACGGAGAATTTTATGGCAGCCATGTTTTTCCTATTTTTAAAGCCGAACTCGGTCGTAACTCCTATCTAAAAACTGATTTTATTCTTAATCAGGGAACCGTGGGAAAATTGGAAATTGATTTTTTGGCAGAATTAAAAGAAAAAGCTGTTTGCGAGGTGACGAGCAAGGTTATCGGTCAGGGCAAGGAAGATGATTTTAAGGTTAAAGACAAAGTCATTCTTATTGGCGAAGGCGCCAGGAGTTTGATTAAAATCAGGGCGGCGGCAGTTAATGGCGGAAAGGTTTTTGGCCAGGGAGAAACCATTGCTCTGGCAAAAGATTCTCGCGGCCACGTGGATTGTCAGGAAATCGTGGTGGGGGAAAACTCGATTGCTCAAGCCGTGCCGATTGTTGATGTCAGGCATCCGGAAGCCAGAGTAACGCACGAGGCCTCTGTGGGCAAGATAAACCAAAAAGAACTGGAAACTTTATTGACTCGCGGGCTTTCAGAAAAGCAAGCCACAGATTTTATTATTAGAGGAAAGATAAAATAAACTGTTAATTTTTGCGGACCCCGAGTTTCCGCAAAGAGTTCCAAGTAAAGAGTTCCAAAATAAAATGAAAACGAAGATCACTAAAGAGACAAAACTTAAAGAAGCGCTTGAACATCCTAGGGCAACTGTTATTTTAGAGAAATACAGCGTTCCTTGCTTATTTTGCCCCATGGCCGCAATGGAAGCAGGTAAATTAACTCTTGGCGAAATTGCCAAAATGTACAAGCTCGATCTTGAGGGATTGCTTGAAGAACTAAATAAACCCATTAAAAAAGAAAAGTCGCATAAATAATTAATAAATAGAGAAGAGTAACGAGTAAGGCGGGAAAAAAATTTATATTTCTAACCTTCCCTATAATCCTCTAGCCCCCTTGACCTCCCCTAAATTCCTTTAAAGGATTTTAAGGGAGCCTTAAAGGATTTTAAGAGAATTTTCTAACCTCCTCTAACCTTCCTTATAATCCCTTAAGTTTATTCGTTACCATCCTTAAATTAAAATGCGTTTAGAAAACAAAGTAGCGATTATCACTGGCGCGGGTTCTGGCATTGGCCGAGGCATTTCTTTGGCTTTTGCTAAGGAGGGAGCAAAAGTTGTTGTTTCCGATGTTAATGAGAATGGCGCTAAGGAAACAGTAGAAATGGTTAAAGCCGCTGGCGGCGAGGCGATTTTCGTCAAAACTGACGTGAGCCAGAAAGATGAGATTGATAAAATGGTTAAAACTTGTCTTGGCGAATTTGGCAAGGTTGATATTTTGGTCAATAATGCAGGCATTGTTAAGTCGGGGAGTATAGAAGAGATGGAGGAAAAAGATTGGGATAGGGTGATCGAAGTAAACTTAAAGAGTGTTTTTTTGGGAAGCAAAAGAGTTATTCCAGAGATGTTAAAACAGGGGAGAGGGAAAATAATCAGTACAACCTCAATTGCCGGCATTGTTGGTTTTAACAAAATCGGCGCCTACTGCGCTTCTAAAGGAGGAATTATCGCCTTGACTAAATCAATGTCTCTTGACTACGCGCCTTTGGGTATCAATGTCAATTGTATTGCGCCTGGAGTGATTGAAACGGGAATGACAAAAGAGATGCTAGATGACCCCCAGCAAAAGTCATTTTTTCAGACTTCTACTCCTTATCCTCGGTTGGGCGTGCCGCAGGATATTGCCATGGCAGCGGTCTATCTGGCTTCAGAAGAATCTGATTTTGTTAACGGCCATGTTTTGGTGGTTGACGGCGGCTGGATAGCGAAATAAAGAGAAATGTCTTTAAAAGATAAAAGAATAGTTGTAGGAATGTCTGGCGGCATTGATTCTTCAATGTCGCTAGTTTTATTAAGAGCATTGGGCTATGAACCAATTGGCTTGACGTTAAAATTGCCAACTTGGCAGAATAATCAATCCTCGGAATCAGCTATCAAATCAGCCAAGACAATCTGTCAAAAAGCAGGCGTGCCCCATTTTGTTTTGGACGTTCAAAAAGAATTCAAAAAAGAAGTGGTTGATTATTTTATTAAAGAATTGGAGACGGGAAGGACGCCCAATCCCTGCGTGATTTGTAATCCTCGCTTAAAATTTAAAAAACTTTTTGAGTTTGCCTCTAGAAAGGGGATTGAATTGGTAGCCACCGGCCATTATGCCAAAACAAGATTAAATAAGAAAACAGGCAAGTATGAACTCTTAAAAGCGAAAGACAAGAAAAAAGATCAGTCTTATTATCTTTCTTTTTTAACGCATGAATATTTAAAAAATATTATTTTTCCCCTAGGCAATTATACAAAGGAGAAAGTTTATGAAATGGCAGGGGAAAGAGGCTTTAAAAATCTTCTTGAGAGAAAACAAAGCCAGGATTTTTGTTTTTTAGGAAATAATCGTTTATCCGAATTTTTAGAAAAAGAACTGGGAAAAAAGCCAGGAAAGATTGTTGATGAAAAAGGCATTATTTTGGGAGAGCACCAAGGCGTTTGGTTTTATACCATTGGTCAAAGAAAAGGAATAAATCTTTCCGGCGGACCGTATTTTGTTAAGGAATTAGACAAGAAAAAGAATCTTGTGGTGGCGACAAAAAATAAAAAAGAACTTTTTCAAAAAGAAATTTTTCTTTCTCCTTTTAATTTTATTTCCAAGGAAACGCCAAAAAAGGAAATAAAGATAATGGCGAAAACCAGGTATCGTCAAAAATCCAGCGAGGCCATTCTTTTTCCGCCAGAAAACAAAAAACTAAAAATTATTTTTTCCAAACCACAATTGGCTGTTACCCCAGGCCAGTTCTGCATTTTTTACGACAAAGACGCCTGTCTGGGTGCCGGCATTATTAATTGATATTTTGATAAAAATTTTACTCACCACAAAACCGAGCCAAGTGCTCGGTTTTGTGGTTTTAATTTAAAAGAAAACTTAATACATTATCTAATTTATTTTCAGGGAAAAGATCGCCCGGTTTTAGTTCTATTAGATTCAAATTGTACTTTTTCGCTAGTTTCTTTTTCTCTTTAACTAGTTCTGTATATCGTCGATGTTCTCCTTCGAGGCCAAAAAATTCTATAAAATAGTCATTGACTATGAAGTCGTAGGTTAACTTTATGTTTTCCGGGTAGGAGATATTAATTTTGTGTTTCAAGCTGTTTTTAAAAAGCCAATCGTCAATAATTTTTTCTGAAAGAGAATCGCATCTGTGTCCATCTTTTGCTCTATGCTTATTGGCGAATATTACTGGGTTGGGTTTAAAGCCGGCGGCTTTAACTGCGTTATTCCATGAGCCAAAACGGTTTCTAGCAGCGTTGTAATGGAAGAACTCTTTTTTAACAGGAATTCTTTCATTTTTCCTATGAAAATCCTGAATTTTCTTTATAATTTTTTCTTCAGTAATGACCTGGGAGCCGGATTGACATTTTGTTGAGCAGTATTTTTTACCACTTCCGACAAACTCTTTACCACAATAATTACATTGTTTTTTCCGCGCCTCTTTTTTAAGAGCTACTTTTCTTTTAGGAATTATATGATTGTTTGTGGAGACAGCGCAAGAGAGAGAACAAAAAACAAGGCCTGATTTAGACCTTTTTATTTCCTTGGGCAAACGGAACACTGTTTTATTACATTTTGGGTTGCCGCAAACTTTTTCTATTCTGATGATTTTAGATTTTCTTTGGCACTCTTTAGAGCAGTATTGGTTCCAACCCTCTCTTTTTGCCTCATTGTACCTCCCTCGTTTTCTATAGAAAGTTTTAGCACAATAAAAACATTTTATTGGAACTTTGTTCGCGGTCATTGTGATTAGGGTCGTGTCGGGCTGGCCGGCTCTGCCCCGGCGACCTCTTCCACCCCATGGAAGCGCGCTAACTGACTACGCTACAGCCCGCATTGATTATTTTTTAAGGGTTGTTTTGCGGCACTTGGTGCAGGCTAAAACACGCTTGCCAGCGAACACTTTAAAAGCCGCTTGCTTGATATCAAGCGGAACTTTTACCCATTGGATATTGGGTTGCTGTTTGTACTTTGGCGAGGGATTGTACTTGCCTCTTAGCTTATTGAGCCGGCGGGCAATCATTCCTTTTTTGCCGCAGATTCGACATTCTTTAGACATGGAAATAAAAATAAATTGAAATTACTAAAAAGAAAGGTGCGAACAATAAATAACAGGGAGCTTATTAACGTAATATCAGCTTAGCAAAATTTTTGATTTTTACAAGGACTAAGGTTATAATAGATCCTAGTTGTTAACCATTTATTTTCATGCTTGAAATTATCTTTTCCATCATTGTTCTGCTTTTTTCCATTAGTCTCCACGAGACAGCTCATGGATTTGTTGCTTATAAATTGGGCGATCCGACGGCGAAAGAGGAGGGGAGATTAAGCCTGAATCCATTAAAACATCTTGATTTGATTGGGTCTTTGATTTTTCCTTTAATGACCCTGATTCTAACCCTAGGAAAGGGCCCGATCTTTGGTTGGGCCAAACCTGTCCCCATTAATCCTTATAATTTTAGAGACCAACGCTGGGGACAGCTTAAATCTGCTTTTGCCGGTCCGGCGATTAATTTTTTAGTGGCGATAATAAGCGGCCTATTAATAAGATTTTTTCTTTCAACTAGCGTCCTCCTGGTGCCTGCGGCGATTATTGGTCTAATCAATATGACCTTAGCTATTTTTAATCTCGTGCCGATTCCACCACTGGACGGTTCGCATATTCTTTTTAGTTTTTTCCCAAAACTTAAAGCAGAATCTTTTTTTCGGAATTACAGCTTCATTTTGCTTTTTCTGTTCATCTTTTTTGGTTCAAATTTTATTGGTCCTTTAGTTTCAAGGACTTTTTATTTTATCGCCGGATTCTAAAATAGCGAATAGTGGAATTTTGCGGACCCCGAGTTTTCGCAAAGCGCATTTAGAATTCTTGTGGAATCCTAGGTTCCGCAAGATTGACTTGGAAAGGAGAGCTGGCTTCCCCAAAAAGGCCGCTTAATTCTCCACCGAAGAATTAAGTTTAGAGCTCGGCCCGCCCTCTTGGGCGAGGCTCGCCCATAGGGCGGCTCGCTCTCTTGCTTCCAGCCAAGCTTAGCTTGGCTTTCAGCAAGAACCATGGTCGCTCGCCTCGCATATCCTTTTTGGGGAAGCCAGCTCTCCTTTTTGCCTACCATGTCATTGCTTAGTAATGATGCGTATGGTCGTTTAGCTGAACCGCTAAGGGACGCCTTCGCAGGCCGAGCGAGCAGGGTGTCAACCAGAAGGTTGACGAGCGAGGCCGAGGCGGAACAGCGATTTCCCCGCTGGGGAAATCGACTGTGTCGACCCTTAGCGGTTAGCTAAACGATCAATCAAATTTCAACTTGCGGAAACTCTGGGTCCGCAAGGTTGGGGTCCGCAAAGTTACGCAGTTTCAGATTTCAAGTTTTGAAATTCATTTGACAATTTTCATTTTGTCTGTTAAATTTTAAAAAGCGTTTCGCGCGGAATTATTTTTAATTTTATTTTTTATTTGGATTTATGCCAACAATTAGCCAACTTATTAAGAGACCGAGGAGAACGCCCAAAAAGAAAACAAAGCGGCCGGCTTTGTCTTTTGGTTTTAACGCAAAAAAGAATCGCTCAGTTAAGGGCTGGTCTCCTTTTAAAAAAGGCGTTTGCACTAAAGTCTTTACTGTGAGCCCCAAAAAGCCAAACTCTGCTTTACGCAAGGTCGCTAAAGTGAAATTGACCAACGGTATGGAAGTGACGGCCTATATTCCAGGCGAAGGTCACAATTTGCAGGAGCACTCCACGGTTTTAATCAGGGGAGGAAAAGTGAGAGATTTGATTGGGGTGAGGTATCATATCGTCCGGGGGGTATTGGATACTGTCGGCGTAGAAGGAAGAACGAATCAGCGTTCTGCTTATGGCATCAAAAAAGGGAAATAAATTATTAAAAAACAATGAGCAAGCAATTTACTAGACACGAAATCAAACCAGATTCTGTTTATCAAAGCGTTGAGGTCTCCAAACTGATAAACCACGTCATGAAAAAAGGGAAGAAGTCGTTAGCCAGAAAAATTGTTTACGGCGCCTTTTCTGTTTTAAAGGAAAAAACAAAGAAAGAACCAATCGAGATTTTTCTCAAAGCCTTGGAAAATATTTCTCCTCAACTTGAAGTGAGGTCGAAAAGAGTTGGCGGCGCGACTTATCAAGTGCCTTTTCCCGTTAAAGCAGAAAGAGCTTCAACATTAGCGATGCGTTGGATTATTGGTGCGGCTAATGCGCAGAAGGGAAAACCGATGGAACAAAAACTGGCAGGCGAAATTATTAATGCTTCCAATAATACGGGCGAGGCTTTCAGGAAAAAAGAAAATACTCATAAAATGGCCCAAGCCAACAGAGCTTTTTCTCATTTTTCCGGTTAAGAGGAAAGAAAAGCTGAAACCTCAAAACAAGGATTAACTTTAGTTTGTAGAAATCAAGAAAAAAATAATTTTATGGCAAGAGAATATCCAATTGAAAAATATCGCAATATCGGGATTATCGCTCACATCTCTGCGGGCAAAACGACAACCAGTACCTGTATTTTATATCATACAGGGAAGGTTCATAAAATCGGAACCCTAGAGAAAGGGACGACTCCTTTAGATTGGATGGTTCAATCACAGGAAAGAGCGATGACGATTATGGCCGCGGCCACAACTTGTTATTGGCAAGTTAAAAATGAGAGTTACCAAATTAATATTATTGATACTCCCGGCCACATTGATTTTACTGCCGAGGTTCAAAGAAGTCTACGCGTTTTAGACGGGGCGGTCGTTATTTTTGACGGAGGGGCGGGAGTTCAACCCCAGTCGGAAACTGTTTGGCGTCAGGCCGATCAATTTAATGTTCCCAGAGTTTGCTTTATCAATAAAATGGACAGGATGGGGGCGTATTTTGAAATGAATTTAGACTCAATTCGGGAAAGATTAACTCTCAATGCCATTCCCGTACAGCTTCCCATAGGGGCAGAAGATAAATTTTCAGGCGTGATAGATCTATTTGAGATGAAGGCTTTGACGTTTGAAGGCGCCGAAGGCGAAATAATAAAAGAAGGGGAGATTCCTCAAGAGTTGAGCGAAATGGCTAAAGAATGGAGAAAGAAATTAGTGGAAAAAATAGCGGCCGAGGACAATGAGCTTTTGAAAAAATATCTGGCGGGAGAGGAAATTTCAATCGAGGAATTAAGGACTGGGCTAAGGAAAGCCGTCATTGCTTGCAAACTTTTTCCGCTATTTTTTGGCTCTTTATTCTATAGAATCGGAGTTCAATCCGTAATAGACGCTATAATTTATTATTTACCGAGTCCCTTGGATTTACCGCCAGTAAAAGGCACAAACCCCAAAACTGGTCAGGAAATGGAAAGAAAACCCTTGGATTCTGAGCCATTTTCCGCTTTGGCTTTTAAAATTATGACCGATCCTTATGTTGGAACATTGACCTTTTTCCGTGTCTATTCAGGTTATCTAAAAAGAGGATCTTACATCTATAATTCGGTAAGCGGGGAGAATGAAAGAATCGGAAGGCTTTTACGAATGCATGCCGATGAAAGGCAGGAAGTCGAAGAGGCCTTTGCCGGAGATATCTTGGCGACTATTGGCCTAAAAAATACTTCAACAGGAAACACTTTGTGTGATCAAAATGACGCTGTTGTTTTAGAAAAAATTATTTTTCCTGAACCGGTGATTTCTATCAGAATTGAGCCAAAGACGAGAGCCGACGAAGAAAAGATGAATACAGCCTTAAAGAGATTAGCGGAAGAAGATCCGACATTTAAGGTGAGAGGCGATGTGGAGACCAAAGAAACCATTATTTCGGGAATGGGAGAATTGCACCTGGAGATTATTGTTGACAGATTGAAAAGAGAATTTGGCGTGGAAGGAAACGTTGGCCGCCCTCAGGTGGCTTATAGAGAAACGATTCTCGACGAAACGAGAGTTGAAGGAAAATATATTAGACAATCTGGCGGCCGTGGCCAATATGGCCATGTTTGGTTGAGGCTAAAGCCCAAAGAAAGAGGCAGTGGATTTGAATTTCTTAACGAAATTAAAGAAGGGACGATTCCCAGAGAGTTTATTCCGGCAGTAGAGAAAGGCGTTAAGGAAGCAATGCTTAAGGGAATTTTGGCCGGCTATCAGATGGTTGATATGGAAGTCGCTCTTTACGATGGGTCTTATCACGATGTTGATTCTTCTGATTTTTCTTTTAAACTGGCTGGCTCGATGGCGCTTCAGGCCGGAGCTAAGCAGGCAAGAACGATTCTTCTTGAACCGATTATGAAGCTTGAAGTGGTTGTCCCGAAAGAGTATTTTGGCGATGTTATCTCTGATTTAAGTTCAAGAAGAGGGAAGATTAACAGCACTCATGACAGGCTAAACCTTAAGGTCATTGACGCCGAGGTTCCCTTAGGAGAAATGTTCGGTTACGCCACTTCTTTGCGTTCAGCCACCCAGGGTCGCGGCAATTTTACGATGGAGTTTAACTGCTACGAGCGGGTACCGGAGAATATTACCCAAGAAGTCATTGAGGGGAGACGCCGCTAAGGTTTTTTAAGTTATATACTTTGACAAGGCTCAGAAAGCTAATTTCAAGGAGCCGCTCGCTCGCCCAGCGAGCTCGCTCGCTTAGTCCTCGGCTCACTCTTTTGGCTTCGCCAAGCTTAGCTCGGGCTTCGCCAAAAACCTTGCCCGTTCGCCTGCGGATGCTCCTTGAAATTACTTTCTTCGCCTTGTTGAAGAGGCTTGTCCTGAGCCTGCCTGCAGTGAGCCCTTCGACGCGCTTCGCTTGCTCAGGGCGAATACTGAGGGCTTCGACTGAGCTCAGCCGAAGTCCTTGTCGAAGTAGAGCCTGTCGAACCCGTCGAAGGACTTGTCCTGAGCCTGCCTGCGGTGAGCTTGTCGAACCCGTCGAAGGAGTTCTCGAGCCCGTTGAAGGATTGACTTTTTTTCTTCTCTGATTTACATTAAAACAGTTGACTCTATATACAATTTGGAGTATTATAACGATATTGTATAATTTAACAAATCATTAAAATCTTATTATGGCGAAAGGAACATTTGAAAGAACAAAGCCGCATATGAACATTGGCACGATTGGCCATGTCGATCACGGGAAGACAACCCTGACCGCGGCAATTTTGAAAACCCTTAGTTTAAAGGGCTTTTCGGCGTCGGAAAAAGCTTCAGTTGATCAGATTGATGCTTCGCCCGAAGAGAAACAAAGAGGGGTAACGATTTCTATTTCTCATTTGGAATATGAGAGTCCAAAGAGACACTACGCTCACATTGATTGTCCCGGCCACGCCGATTACGTGAAGAATATGATTACTGGTGCCGCTCAAATGGATGGCGGCATTTTGGTTGTTTCCGCGGTAGATGGTCCTATGCCTCAAACAAGAGAACATATTCTTTTGGCAAAACAAGTTGGTTTGCCAAGAATTATTGTCTTTTTGAATAAGGTTGATATGGTTCCGGAAAAAGAAATGGTGGATTTGGTTGAGGACGAAGTAAGAGAGCTCTTAAAGAAATATGAATTTCCTGGCGACGAGATTCCCATTATCAGAGGTTCCGCCTTGAAAGCGCTGGAAGCAACCTCTGCTGATGATCCCGTCCTTGAGCCAATTTGGCAATTAATTCAGAAAGTAGATGAATATTTTCCTGAACCGGTCAGAGAAATTGACAAGCCATTCTTGATGGCGGTAGAGGATGTTTTCTCTATTGTTGGTCGAGGGACAGTCGCTACTGGTAGAATTGAAAGAGGAATAATTAATGCTAATGAAGAAGTAGAAATAGTGGGCTTGAAGCCAACGACAAAAACTGTTGCTATCAGCATCGAGATGTTTAACAAAATCCTTTCTCAAGGCCAAGCAGGCGATAACGTTGGTGTTCTCTTACGAGGTTTAAAAAGAGAAGAGGTGGAAAGAGGCCAAGTTTTAGCCAAACCAGGAAGTATTACTCCTCATACTGAATTTGAGGCAGAAGTTTATATTTTAACTAAAGAGGAAGGCGGTCGCCATAAACCATTCTTTACCGGCTATAAACCGCAGTTCTATATCCGCACCACCGACGTGACGGGCGATATTGTTTTACCCGAAGGGACAGAAATGGTGATGCCTGGAGATACAATTAATAATCTTAAGATTACAACGATTGCCCCGGTCGCTCTTGAAGAGAAGCAAAGATTTGCTATCAGAGAAGGCGGAAAAACAGTGGGGGCCGGTGTTGTGACAAAGATAATAAAATAGTTACTAGTATCACGAGGCTCTGACAAAGAGCCTCGCGATAATTAAAAGTTAAGTTACCGTCAAGAGAGATGGCTGCCAAAAAACAGAAAGTCGAGGATGAAATTCGACAAAAAGTCAAAATCAAGCTAAGGGGATACGACCATAAAGTCTTGGATAACAGTTGCCGTCAGATTATTGAGACAGCTTTAAGGCATGAGGTTAAAGTAATCGGCCCCGTTCCCTTACCGACAGAAATTCATCGTTATACTGTCAATCGTGCCACTTTTGTTCATACTACGGCCAAAGAACAGTTTGAGATGAGAATCCACAAAAGACTGATTGAGGTGATAAATCCCACCCCCCAATTAATTGACAGCTTGATGCGTTTGTCGCTTCCTGCCGGCGTAGAAATAGAGATAAAAATGTAGTCGCCTAGGGCGGCAAACTTGTTCATTTTTGATAACTTAGATGAGATAAATTGAGACCGTTGAATTATTCAACAGTCTCAAATTATGAAGCTATCTTTTTTGAATTATAGATAAAAGAAAATAAGGCATACCTCTTTGTAATACCGGGTAGGCCCGGTATTATTCATTAAGGATTTTGCCAACGAGAGATGAAATTCTTACTTGGAAAAAAAATAGAAATGAGCCAGACTTTTAGGGAAGACGGAAAAAACATTCCCGTGACTCTTATTGAAGCGGGGCCGTGTTTCGTGACGCAGATAAAGAAAAACGAAAAGGATGGCTATGAGGCAGTTCAAATTGGTTTTAAAAAAATTGAAAAAGAGACAAGGTTAAAAAAAACCTTGAGAAGCAAACCTTACAGTCATCTTCGGGAGATCAGAATAAAAGACGAAGGTCTGGGCGAACTAAAAGAGGGTGACCAATTAAACATTTCACTTTTTAACGAAGGCGATTTAGTCACTGTTTCCGGTGTTTCGAAAGGAAAGGGGTTTGCCGGCGCGGTCAAAAGATGGTCTTTTGTTGATAAGGCCAAGGCCCATGGAGCTAAAGATATGAGACAGTTGCGTTCGACCGGTTCGCGCTATCCTCAAAGAGTCATTAAGGGAAGACACATGGCCGGCCATATGGGGCATGAAAGAGTTACTGTCAAGCATTTGCGCGTGATTAAGGTTGACAAAGAAAATAATGTTCTAGCGGTTAGGGGAGCGGTTCCGGGAGCAAGAGGAACGCTTCTCGAAATCAAAGGCAAGAATAAATAGTCGGAAATTTATGGAAACTATTGTTTACAATCAAGCGGGAGAGAAGGTGGGAACAACTCTTTTACCAGAGGAAATTTTTGGCGTAAAAATGAATTCAGATTTAGTTTATCAGATAGCGACGAGCAGCCGAGCGAATAGAAGACAAGGAACAGCCCATGCCAAAGATAGGGGAGAAGTTTCCGGTGGCGGGAAAAAACCTTGGCGGCAAAAAGGTACGGGCAGGGCGCGTCATGGTTCCATCCGTTCTCCTCTTTGGAAAGGCGGCGGCGTCACTTTCGGTCCGCGCCATGAAAAAGTAATGGGAAAAGAGATGCCCAAGAAAATGAAAAGGGCGGCGATGTTGATGGTTTTGTCAGAAAAAGTGAGGGGAGAAAAAGTTTTTATTCTTGACAAGCTTGTTTTAGACGCTCCAAAAACAAAACTGATGGCCAGCGCGATTGGTGCTTGGCGAAAGAAAATAGAGAAATTTAAAAGAGGCAATGCCTTAGTGGCGATAGAGAAAAAAGATGATAAAATAGTGAAGGCCTCAAGGAATATTCCAGAAGTAAAAGTAATGGAAGCGAGAGAATTGAACGCGCTTGATTTACTCTCTTTTCCTTATCTTTTTTTAACGCAGGATTCTTTAGAAGTGCTTAAAGAAACATTTTTAAATAAATAGTTATGGCCATCATCGATATTTTAAAAAGAAAAAAGCGAGAGAAGGTCGAGGAAAAGCCGGTAGAGAAAAAAGAGGAAGGTCAGGCAGAAGAAATAGAGTCTAAGAAAGAGCCGGGAATAGAAAAGAAAAGAATAAAAAAGACAACCCCTCGTTTAGCTTACAAGGTTTTGCTTTTTCCTCGGGTGACGGAAAAAGCTTTAAAATTGAACGCGAAGAATCAATATGTTTTTGTGGTTTTTCCTAAAACTAATAAATTTGAAATTAAGAAAGCCATCAAAGAAATTTATGGCGTCGATGCGGAAGAAATAAGAATTGTTAATATCCACCGCAAACGGAGAAGAGTGGGAAAGACGCAAGGCTGGAAAAAAGGTTACAAAAAAGCCATTGTAAAAGTGAAAAAAGGACAGAAAATTGATATTGTTGCTGCCTAAGCAACTATTGTTGCTGCCTAAGAAATAAAGAAAATATGAAGTCGATTTTAAGCAAAAAAGAACCGGAAAAAAGATTGCTGACGCGATTAAAGACAAGAGCGGGCCGTGGAAGATTTGGCAGGATAACCACGAGACATCGTGGCGGCGGAGTAAAAAGACTCTATCGTCAAGTTAGCTTTGGCGAAGAATACCTTGATGTTCCGGCAAAGGTAATTGCTTTAGAATATGATCCTTATCGTCCTGCTTATCTAGCTCTTTTGGAATACGAAAATGGCAAAAGAGTTTATCAGTTGGCAGTCCATGAATTGAAGGTGGGCGATGTGGTTGTAGCGGCCGAGAAGGCGAAAATTCAGAACGGGAACAGAATGAGACTAGAGAATATTCCGCTTGGCACGATGGTTTGCAACATTGAACTTGATCCTGGCCAAGGTGGAAAGATAGTGCGTTCTGCCGGCGCTTCAAGCGAAATGATTGCCCAGGAAGGAAAATACACTCAGCTAAAGATGCCTTCCAAAGAAGTCAGAAGGGTTCTTTCTCGCTGTTTTGCCACCATTGGGCGTATTTCTAATTTTGAGCATAGATTTGAGAAAAAGAGAAAAGCCGGCCAGACTAGATGGGAAGGAAGAAGGCCGTATGTCAGAGGCAAGGTAATGTCTCCTAGGGCCCATCCGCATGGAGGCGGCGAGGGAAAATCGCCTATCGGGATGCCCGGTCCCAAGACTCCCTGGGGCAAGCCGGCGCGAGGAGTTAAAACAAGGAGAAGAAAACTTACTAATAAGTTTATCGTTAAAAGACGGAAATAAGGTTATAAAAATTTATGTCAAGAAGCCTGAAAAAGGGTCCATTTGTTGACCCAAGAATCTCGAAGAAAATCGCGAAGGTAAAAGATAAAGAAAAAGAGCCAATAAAAACTTGGGCGCGTGCTTCTACGATTTCTCCGGAAATGATAGGGTATACTTTTCTTGTTCATAACGGCAAGAACTTTATTGAGGTGAAAGTCTCGGAAGAAATGGTTGGTTATCGTTTGGGCGAGTTTTCTCCGACAACAAAGTTTGTCAGACATGGTGGCAAGATGCAAAGAGAAATAGAAAAAGGTCAGAAAGAATCGGAAATAAATAAAGCCGCCGAATAGGCAATCTTAGGATTATGGCAATTATTGTAAAACTAAAACATTTAAGAATTTCGCCTCGGAAAGTAAGACTGATCGCAGAAACGATTAGAGGCAAGACGGTAGAGCAGGCAGAAAACCAGCTTCAGTTTAGCGTGAGAAAAGCAACGGAACCCCTAAGAAAGCTTTTAAAATCGGCGGTGGCCACAGCAGAGAATGACCTTGGCAAGGAAAAATCAAATCTTTATGTTTCTAAAATTATGGTAGATAAAGCCCCGACCTTAAAAAGATCGAGACCGAGAGCCAGAGGCAGAATTTTTCCGATTATGAAAAGATCTTCCCATATTACGCTTGTGCTTGAGGAAATTAATCCTAATCAAAAAACGAAGAAGAAAGAAGTCGTCGGGAAGGCAGGCGAAGAAATAAGAGAAGAAGAGAAAAAGCCGGTAAAAGAAACAAAAAAGCAAGAAAGATTTGGGGCAAAAGCAAGGGTGAAAACCAAGCCATCGTTTAAAAGAATTTTTAAGAGAAAAGCATTTTAATCACAAAGAACTGTTAAATTGTCAAAATAAGGTAACAATTTAGCCATTTATTCCCTATGTCACATCGAGTTAATCCAAAAAGTTTTAGACTAAGAGAGCTAAGCGACTGGTTGTCGAGGGGTTTTTATGGTCAGCATCCCGCTGCTTTTTTGGAAGAAGATTATAAAATCAGAGAATTTTTAGAGAAAAAATTAAAAGGATCAGACATTGAAAAAATCGAGATAGAAAGATTTCCGGCGAATGTCAATGTCATTATTTATACCGCTAGACCGGGCTTGATTATCGGCAGACGAGGAGAAAAAGTAACGGTTTTAAAAGATGAATTGCAGAAATTTGTTTCTAGGGGCGAAGTTAAAATTGAGATTAAGCCCATCAAGAACCCCTGGTCTTCAGCCGCTATTTGCGGCCAATGGATTGCCAGCCGAATCGAAAAAAGAATGGCCTTTAGAAAAATAATGAAACAGGCCCTAAGTAAGATTATGGCGAATCGAGAAGTGGAGGGAGCAAGAGTTCAAGTTGCCGGAAGATTAAACGGTTCGCTTATTGCCAGAAGAGAATGGCTAAAGCAAGGAAAACTAAAACGTCAGACTATTAGGGCCGATCTTGACTACGCTCATGTTGAAGCGCATTGCCCTTACGGAATTATTGGCATTAAAGTTTGGATTTATAAGGGCGAGAAAGTTTAAATTACCAAAAAGATAGGGACGAGTAGCGGGTAATTTAATAAGAAAATCTATGGCGAATTTACAACCGAAAAAAATGAAACATCCCAAATGGCAGAAGGGAAGGCAGGTTAGAGGGATAGAACAAAAAGGAACGAAGTTAAACTTTGGTTCTTTTGGCCTGAGGGCAATGGAAGCAAGATGGTTGACCGTTGCTCAGCTTGACTCGGCGAGAATTACGATTATCAAAAACTTGAAAAAGAAAGGTAAGATGTGGTTAAGAATTTTTCCCTATAAGCCGATTACTTCCAAGGGACCAGAGTCAGATATGGGCAAAGGCAAGGGTAAGGTTGATCATTATGTTTTCCCGGTTCGACCAGGAAGAATGATTTTTGAGCTGGGAGAAATGGAAGAACAGAAAGCCAGAAGTGTTCTGAAGCAAGCGGCCGCCAAATTGCCGATTAAAACAAAATTCGTCAAAGGATAATCTTAAAAGTTTATGAAAACGAGCGAAATTAAAAAGAAATCCGTCAAAGATCTAAAGAAGTCGTTAAACGAGAAGCGGGAGAAGCTGCGCGAGTTGCGTTTTGATTTGATTGCTGATAAACTAAAAAACTATCGCGAAATCAGAAAGGTAAAGAAAGAAGTGGCGCAGATACTCACGGCCTTAAGAAATACCAAAGAAATTTAGATTTTAAATTTATAAGAACATGCCAAAGAAAAGACTACAAGGCGTTGTTATTTCTAACAAGATGCAAAAGACGGTGGTGGTTGAAGTAAACAGAGTGAAAGAGCATCCCAAGTACCGGAAGAGATATGAAGTAACAAAGCATTATAAAGCGCACAACGAACAGAAAGAAATGAAAGAGGGAGATAAGGTGATTATTGAGGAATGCCGGCCAATAAGCAAAGAAAAAAAATGGAAAGTCGTCAGCAAAGCCTAAAGACCATTTTTTCTTTAAAATACTTTTATTATGATTCAGACAAGAACAATGTTAGATGTGACCGATAATTCTGGAGCGAAAGTTATCCAGTGTATTAAAGTTTTGGGCGGCACAAAAAGGCGCTACGCTTTTTTGGGAGATATCATTGTCGGAACGGTTAAGAAAGCCGAACCACGAAAAATCGTTGGAGAGCATGAGATTGTCAGAGCGGTTATTGTCAGGCAGAAAAATGCTTATCGAAGAGCAGATGGTACCTATATCAGATTTGGCGATAACGCGGTTGTCGTTCTGGAAGGAAAGACGAAAAAACCTCGCGGCGGTCGGATTTTCGGCCCTATGGCCCGAGAGATAAAAGAAAAAGGTTTTGATGGCGTGGTGGCTATCGCCGAAGAGCTGGTTTAAATTTTTAGAGATGAAAATCGTTAAAGGTGATAAAATTTTAGTCATTAGAGGGAAATACCGAGGTAAAGGCGGAACGGTTTTAAAATCAATGCCTGGGGAAGAACGAGTAGTGGTGGAAGGAATAAATCTAGCGAAAAAACACACGAAGCCAAAGCAAAGCGGCGAAAAAGGAAAAATTTTAGAAATACCGATGCCTATTGTTATTTCTGCCGTGAAGTTAATTTGCGGAAAATGTAAAAAAGCGACCAGGATAGGTTATCAATATATTGTAGAAAAAGACGAAAAGAAAAAAGTAAGAATCTGCAAAAAGTGCGGTAAAGAAGTTTAAAGAAAACATGTTGCGTTTAAAAGAAAAATATAAAAAGGAAGTCATCAAGGAAATGATGAAAAGATTCGGCCTGAAAAGCGAGATGGCGGCGCCTCGAGTGGAAAAGGTGGTTTTAAATATTGGTTTAGGCAAAATGCTTTCTGGCAAAGGAACAAAAGAAAGAGAAAAAGCTCTTGGGCCGATTGTGGAAAACTTAGCAATGATTTCTGGCCAGCAGCCGATTTTAACAGAATCGCATCGTTCTATTGCCGGTTTTAAAGTTAGGGCTGGATCGATTGTCGGGGCAAAGGTTACCCTACGAGGGTCTCGAGCGTATGATTTTTTAGAAAGATTTATCAATATCGCCTTGCCTCGTTCAAGAGATTTCCGCGGCCTGGAAGAAAAATCAGTTGACAGAAATGGAGTCTTGACTGTTGGCATTAGAGAGCATATTATTTTTCCCGAAGTTTCCGCCGAAAGAGCCCAAGATATTTTTAGCTTTGAAGTAACCACTAAGACGACAGCGAAAAATCGGGAGCAAGCGATGGCCTTATTTAGATTAATGGGTTTTCCGATACAGAAAACGAAAAAGTAAAAAACGAAAAATGAAAAATGACAATCTAAAATTTAAAAAGGAATATAATCTATCGCGCTTTAGAGCGATACCTAAATTTTTCACTTTTTATCTTTAATTTTTAATTTGACTGACCCCCTCTTTTTCCGCGCACTTGCGCGAAAAAAGAGGGAGGAAGGAACATGGCTTCTAAATCAGGAATTGCAAAATCAAAAAGAAAACCGAAATATAGCACGAGAAAGGTCCGACGTTGTTTTCGCTGTGGCAGAGTTAGAGGATATTTAAGAAAGTTTAATCTATGCCGTATTTGCTTCAGGGAGATGGCGAGCAAAGGCCTGATTCCCGGAGTGAGAAAGGCTAGCTAGTAAAATGCTTGGAGATCCAATTGCCGACATGTTGACAAGAATCAGGAATGCTCAAGCGGTTTTGAGCCCGGAAGTAGACATTCCTTTTTCTAAAATTAAATATCAAATTGCAAAAATTCTGGAAAGAGAAGGATTGATTGGCGAGGTGAAAAAAGCTGGCCGAGGATTAGACAGAAAGATTACGCTTGTTTTGAAGTACAAGGAAAAAATGCCGGCCATCGTTGGCTTAAAAAAGATCTCAAAACCAGGACAAAGAATTTACAAGTCTCATGGCGAGATCAGATTGGTCCGCGGCGGGTTTGGCGTCGGCATTATCTCAACATCGCAAGGCCTGATGACTGGCAAAGAAGCGAGGAAAAAGAATCTTGGCGGAGAGATGATTTGTGAAATTTGGTAGATTTTCCCTTATCGGTTATTCGTTTACTTATTAAAATTATGTCAAGAGTAGGAAAAAAACCAATTGAGATTTTATCAGGAGTAGAAGTGAGAATTGAAGGGCAAAAGGTGATTGTCAAGGGACCAAAAGGCGAGCTCATAAGAGAAGTTCGACCCGAGATTAAAGTTGAAACAAATGGTAAAGAGGTTGTTTTTTCCGAGGCGAAAGAAACTCAAGAAACCAATGCTTTTTGGGGAATGGAAAGAGCCTTAGTCCAGAATATGATTATTGGCGTCAGCCGAGGATTTGAAAAGCAGCTGGAAATCAGCGGTGTTGGTTTCAACGCCAATATCAAAGGAAATAAGATAGAATTGAACGTTGGTTTTAGTCATAAGGTTGAAGTTGATATTCCGGCAGGCATTGAAGTTTCCGTTAAGGGGAAAAACATTACGGTTAGCGGTTGCGATAAAAACTTAGTCGGGCTGGTGGCGGAAAAGATTAAAAAGGTTAGGCCACCCGATCCTTATCATGGAAAAGGCATTAAGTATGCCGGCGAAGTGATTAAATTAAAGCCGGGCAAAAAAGCCGCGGCCGCCTAGGGGAGCTTAGCTCTCCTAGTACGGGAATATGTTAGAGAAAGAAAGACAAAAAATAAAACGTCACAAGCGAGTAAGAGCAAAAATCGTTGGCACCGCCAACCGACCGCGTCTTTGCGTTTTTCGTTCCAATCGGCATATTGTCGCTCAGTTGATTGATGACGCTAAAGGAGAAACATTGATGATTGCGAGCGATTTAAACTTAAAGACAAAAGGAAAGCCAAAGGTGGAAGCGGCTTATCTGGTGGGAGAATTAATTGGCAAGCAGGCGAAAGAAAAGAATATCGCCGAAGTTGTTTTTGATAGGGGTGGTTATAAATATCATGGTCGAGTTAAAGCCTTAGCTGAGGGCGCAAGAGCTGGGGGATTGAAATTCTAAGATAATATTGATTAATAAAATGGAAGAAAGAGATTCTCAAAACCCAAAAAGAGATTTTAGAAGAAGAGATTTTCGTGGAGTCAGGCCGAAAGAAGAGTTTGATTCAAAATTATTGCACCTGACCAGAATTTCTCATATGAAAGCCGGCGGCAGGCGTTTTAGATTTAGAGCGATCGTTGTTATCGGCGATGGCAAGGGCCGCGTTGGCTTGGGAATTTCTAAAGGGAAAGACGTTTCGCAGGCAGTAGAAAAAGCGAAAAAAGATGCGAAGAAGAATTTAATTACCGTCCCCATTTTAAAAGAGACTATTCCTTATCAGGTTGAGGCGAAATTTAGCAGCGTTAAGATTTTATTAAAGCCGCAGGCAAAAGGAAAAGGCCTTCTGGCAGGCGGACCCGTCAGGATAGTTTGTAATCTCGCGGGAATTAAAAATATTTCTTCAAAGCTTCTTAGCCCGACGAAGAGTAAAATGAATATCGCCATGGCGACGATGAAGGCTTTGGGGAAATTAAGAGTCGAGTAAAATTTTAGAATATGCAGCTTCACGAATTAAAACCAATTCATAAGAAAAAAGCGAAAAAGCGAGTTGGTCGAGGCGGAAAAAGAGGAACTTATTCTGGCCGTGGATTGAAGGGTCAGAGTTCACGAGCAGGGAGAAAAATGCAACCCATTATTCGCAATCTTATTAAGCGTTATCACAAGAAAAGGGGTTATCGCGTCAGTTCTATGCTAGAAAAACCAGCGGTGGTTAATCTTTCGTCGCTAGAAAAAGTTTTTACTGGAGGGGAAAAAATTAACCCAATGATTTTAGTAGAAAAAGGCCTGGTGGAAAAAAGAGGAAACGCTATTCCTAAGGTTAAAATCTTGAGTCAAGGCGAACTGACAAAGAAAATAGTCATTGAAAATTGTTCAGTTTCCGCGAAGTCGAGAGAAAAAATTGAAAAAGCCGGCGGGAAAATTGTTTAGCAGCCTTAACTTCTTTAAAAATGATTTTCTTTTCTAATCTCGCGAAAATTTTTAAAACAAAGGATTTAAGAAAAAGAATACTTTTTGTCTTAGGTGTTTTTATAATTTTTCGAATTTTGGCGAATATTCCTGTTCCTGGCGTTGACGCCGCGAGACTTAAAGCTTTTTTTGATCAGTTTCAGATTTTTGGTCTTTTTAATGTTTTTACCGGCGGCACCCTTCAGAATTTATCAATGACAATGCTGGGCCTTGGTCCCTATATCACCGCCACCGTCGTTCTTCAGCTCTTAAGCATGATTTTTCCTCAATTGGAGCGTCTTTATAAAGAAGAGGGCGAAGCGGGTCGAGAAAAATTTGAACAATACGGCCGATTTTTAACCGTGCCTTTGGCCGCTTTTCAGGGTTATTCGATGTTGGCTCTCTTACAGAGGCAACAAGTAATTTCGGCGATGTCTCCTCTTTTTTCCATTGCTTCAGTGATGACGATTATCGCCGGCACTGTTTTTTTAATGTGGCTGGGAGAATTATTGACAGAAAAAGGCATTGGCAACGGTACTTCGCTTCTGATTTTTGCCGGCATTATTTCTCGTTTTCCTCAAAATATTTTTCAGACTTATCTGGGCGTAAGATTTGATCCGTCACGAATTTTGCCGACAATTGCTTTTTTCGCCTCTTCTCTGTTAATTATCCTTGCTGTTGTTGTTATTACTCAAGCCAAAAGGAACATTCCTGTTTCCTATGCGCGAAGAGTGCGGGGGAGAAAGATGTTTGGCGGTTCAAAAACACAGCTGCCGCTTAATATCAATCCTTCCGGCGTGATGCCTATTATTTTTGCCCTTTCTCTTTTAACTTTTCCGGGATTAATCGCCACTTTTTTGTCTGGATCAGGCGGCATCTTGGGACAAATGGCAAAAACTGTTGTCCGCTTGACAGAGAATCAGCTTATCTATAGTCTTGCTTATTTCCTTTTGGTTTTTCTCTTTACTTTTTTCTACACAATGATTGTTTTTGATCCGAAAACAATTGCTGACAACCTTAAAAAAATGGGTGGTTTTATTCCCGGTTGTCGTCCAGGAGAAGCAACAGCCAAATTCATTAGCCATACCTTAAATCGTCTTTTGCCGATTGGTGCTTTTTTCTTAGGGATAATTGCTTTGGCGCCCTCTATTGTCGGTAGACTGACAGGAGTGACTTCTTTCGAATTCTTGGTTGGCGGTACCTCTCTTTTAATTATGGTGAGTGTGGTTTTGGAAAGCTACCAGGAAATCAACGCCTACTTGAAGATGCAGGAGCTCTAAGCTGCTTATAATTCGAGGGATGTGTTAAAATACGATAAATGGATAACAAAAAAGCCATTATTATTTTGGGTGCGCCTGGTTCGGGCAAAGGGACGCAGGCCAATCTTTTAGCCGAAAAGTTCGGCTTTTATCATTTGGAGACAAGCAAGTTATTGGAAAAACTATTCCGTCTTGGAGAGAAACAAGAGTCTGTCGACGTCGATGGCAAGAAATATTATTTTAGGGACGAGAAGAAGCTCTATGACGAAGGTAAGCTTTGCGACCCGCCATTTGTTTTTTTTGTGATGCAGGAGAAAATTAAAGAGATTTTAGACGGAGGAGAGGGGGTAATTTTGTCCGGCTCGCCAAGAACGCTTTTTGAAGCAGAGAAAATGATGCCTTTTTTAGAGCGTCTCTGCTACAAGGACAATATTAAAGTATTTTTCCTTGCTTTAAACCTTGAGCAATCGGTTTGGCGCAATTCTCATCGCCGGATTTGCGAGTTAATGCGCCACTCAATTTTATATACCGAAGAGACAAAAAAGCTTAATTTTTGCCCGCTTGATGGTTCTAAGCTGGGGAAAAGAGAGCTTGACGACCCGGCGATGATTGAAAAAAGATTCGGCGTTTTTGAGAAAGAGACGATACCGGCAGTTGAATATATTAAAAAAAATGGTTTTGATTTTCATGAAATTAATGGCCTTAAATCGGTCGCTGGTGTTTTTGCTGACATTTTAAAATCATTAGAATAATTTTGTTCCAAAAAAGAGTTAATGATTAAAATCAAATCGGAAAAAGAAATTAAGGTTATGGCCGCCAATGGGAGGATTTTGGCAAGAATTATGGAAGAACTGAAAAAAATGGTAAGGCCTGGCCTTAAAACTAAAGAACTTGATGAGGTGGCAGAAAAACTGATTTTGAAAGAGGGAGCAAAACCCTCTTTTAAAAATTATAGAGGCGTAGACGATCTTCATGCCAAGCCTTTTCCCAATTCTCTTTGCGTTTCTCTTAACGAAGAGATTGTTCACGGCCTTCCCTCGGAAAGAGTTTTGAAAGAAGGGGAGATTGTTTCCCTTGATTTAGGTTTAGTTCGTTACGGTTTTCACGTAGATATGGCCATAACCCTAGCAATAGGAACAATCAGTCCGGAAGCGGCTCGTCTTATTAGAATTACCAAAAAATGCCTTAAATTGGCGATTAAAAAAGCCAAAGTAGGCAATACCTTTGGCGATGTTGGCAATGCGGTGGAAAGATATGCCGAGTCTCAAGGGTTTGGCGTCATTCGTGAATTATGCGGCCATGGGATTGGTCGGGAGCTTCATGAAGAACCGCAGATTCTTAATTGCGGTAAAAGAAAAACCGGGCCTAAAATTAAAAATGGGATGGTTTTCTGTTTGGAGCCAATGCTTTCTCTGGGCGATTGGCAGATAAAAAGAAGCGCGAACGGCTCCTACCTTACTCGCGACCATTCTCTTTCCGCTCATTTTGAGCATACAATAGCCATTATTAATGACAGGGCAATTGTCTTAACAGAAATATAATTTTCTAAAAGTCCTGAAGATGTCGTAACCCGGTTACGACATCACGACAGGTTCCCACAAGTCTTAAGGATCGCTTAGCTCCCTAAAAAGGCCGCTTAATTCTCCACCGAAGAATTAAGCTTAGAGCTCGGCTCGCTCTCTTGCCTTTAGGCAAGAGCCATGGCCGCTCGCCTCGCATATCCTTTTTAGGAAGCTAAGCGATCCTTTCAAAGATTAATCTTGTGGACAATCTTGCGGACCCAGAGTTTCCGCAAAATCGCTCTTTGTGGAACCTAAAGTTCCACAGGAATTTTAAATGCGCTTTGCGGAAACTCTGGGTCCGCAAGGCTGTGCATAGTGAAAAATGAGTAGCCTCATACAAATTTTTGTTTGTCTTTGGCGATTATGATAAAATTAAAACAGTTTAATAAACATCTAATTATTTAAATTAAACATATGAAACTTTCCGTAGTTATTCCTGCCTATAATGAAGAAAGGCGATTACCGAATACTCTTAAGGAGGTTGATAAGTATTTAAGAGATCGGCCTTATGAGTATGAGATTTTGGTTGTTAATGACGGCTCAAAAGACGGAACTGCCGAAACCGTTAAGAAGTTAGCCCTAGAAATTAAGAATTTGAGATTGATTGATAATAAAGCCAACAAAGGAAAGGGCGGAGTTGTAAGACAGGGCATGCTTGAAGCCCGAGGCGAGATTCGGCTTTTTATGGATGCGGACAACTCTACCTCTGTTAGCCAAGTAGAAAAAATGTGGTCGGAGTTCGAAAAAGGATTTAGCCTTGTTATTGGTTCGCGCGACATTAAAGGAGCGAAAACGGAAGTTGCCCAGCCTTTTTATAGAGTTTTATTAGGAGATATTTTTAATCTGGTTGTTCAATTTATTCTCGGCCTTTGGGGCATTTTTGATACGCAATGCGGATTTAAGGCAATGACAGCCGAAGCCGCCCAAAAAATTTTACCTCAATGCCGGATTGATCGCTGGGCTTTTGACCCGGAGATTTTGGTTATTGGTCGGAAAATGGGCTATAAAATTAAGGAAGTGCCTGTCCATTGGGTTAATGATCCGGAAAGCAAAGTCAAATTTAAGGGTATGGTAAGAATGTTGAGAGAGATTTTAGAGATAAGGTGGAATTTAATCACTCATAAATATATATAAATTTTAATACCTGTTATTATAATGACATCTTTTAAAAAAACAGCAGAAAAACAATTTCCTTCCGAACTTCGTTTTGATATTGCTTCGGAGCATTGGGTGGTGATTGCGACGGGTAGGGGCAAGAGACCAGAGTCGTTTAGAAAAGAGAAAAAAACAAGCGAAAGGGCGCCGAAAAAAGACTGCCCTTTTTGTCAGATAAATACCCAAAAAACGCCGACAACAATTTTTTCCCATGGGAAAAAAATTTTTCTGGATATAGACGGCAAAGTTCCAAGAAGCTGGACGACGATCGCCATTCCTAATAAATATCCTGCTTTTATGCCGGCGCAGGAGATGGAAAAAACAACCCAGGGTAATCTTTATCAAACTGTTAATGCAGTTGGCTATCATGAAGTGGTGGTAACCAGAGACCACGATAAACATATTGCTCTGATGAGACAGGATCAGGTCAAAGAGCTTATTGATGTTTATCAGAAAAGATATTTGGAACTAATGAAAAAGCCTTTTGTTAGGTATGTGGCGATTTTTCACAATCACGGCCGCGAAGCAGGCGCTTCTGTTTATCATCCTCATTCTCAAATCATTACCACTCCTCTTATTGAACCGGACTTAAAAAAGGCCTTGATTAACTCTGGAAATTATTTCAAAGAACATGGCACTTGTCTTTACTGCGAAATGAATAAATGGGAAAAGAAAGTGAAAGAAAGATTGGTTTTTGAAAATGATGATTTTCTGGTGGTTTGTCCCTTTGCTTCAAAAATGGCTTTTCAGACAATTATTTCGCCCAAAAAGCATTCATCTCATTTCAAAGAAATGACAGAAAAAGAAAAAGAAAATTTTGCCGAAGCGCTAAGAGTAATTCTGCGAAAGATTTACAAGGGCTTAAATAATCCTGCTTACAATTTTTATATCCACACCGCTCCTTGTAATGGCGAAGACCTTTCTTTTTATCATTGGCATTTGACTATTCTTCCCAAAACTTCTATCCACGCCGGCTTTGAGCTAGGAGTGGGCATTGAAATTTCCACCATTGAGCCAGAGAAGGCGGCAGAATATTTAAGGAAATATTAATTAGATTAAAAAATAAATGCCAAAAGGTAAATTAATTGTCGTTGCTAATTGGAAATGTAATCCTCGAGATCCGGAAGAGGCAAAGAGTCTTTTCGCTTCGCAAAAAAAATTGGGAAGTCTAGAAAAAATAGAAGTAGTTATTTGCCCGCCGCTCGTTTACTTGCCAAAAATGAAAGCGACCGGCGGGATAAAATTGGGGGCTCAAGATTGTTTTTGGGAAGAAAAAGGCTCTTTTACCGGCGAAGTTTCAGCGGTGATGCTTCGGGAAAGCGGTTGCGAGTATGTGATTGTTGGCCATTCGGAGAGAAGAAGACATTTTGGCGAAACAGAAGAAATGATTAATAAAAAATTAAAAGCTTCTCTCGGAGCTGGACTAAAGACAATTCTTTGCGTCGGGGAGACGGGGGAAGAAAGGGTTAAGCAGAAGACGAAAGAAATCTTAAAAAAACAACTGGAAGGAGCTTTGCGAGATGTTTCAGAGATTGATTTTCCTATTTCTCATCTCTTGATAGCCTATGAGCCAGTTTGGGCGATTGGAACAGGCAATGCCTGCAATCCAGACATGGCTCAAGCGTCACTTTTTCTTTTACAAGAAATATTAAGAGAAATTTTAGGCGTCCATGAAAAGGAAATTATTTTTCTTTATGGAGGGAGCGTCGAAGCAAAAAATGCTAAAAATTATATTGATTTTGGATTTTCTGGCCTTCTGGTTGGCGGCGCCTCGCTAAAACCAGAGGAATTTAAGCAAATTGTAATGAATTTAGCCTGAACTTACAGAGGAAAACCCCGTCGAGTCAGACTCGACCTTGACGTCGAGTCAGACGCGGCAGCATTTATTTCTCCTTAGAGTGAAGCCGCGTCAGACGCGGCAGCATTTATTTCTCCTTAGAGTGAAGCCGCGTCAGACGCGGCAGCATTTATTTCTCCTTAGAGTGAAGCCGCGTCAGACGCGGCAGTATTTATTTCTCCTTAGAGTGAAGCCGCGTTTGACGCGGCAGTATTTATTTCTCCTTAGAGTGAAGCCGCGTTTGACGCGGTTTCCTTGTTTTTTTCGTCTTTTTCCCTATAATGGTGAGTATGGACAATGTTCTACAAGGAAATTTTTATAATCCCAGTTGCGGCAACTTAACACTTGAGGCAATGCTTGGCGAGATTGTTAAGTATGCCAAACAAAAGCCGGAGAAGTTTTATGATGTTATTGTGGGGTGTGATTCTTCTTCAGAAAAAGACCCCATTTTTCCTATTGCCGTCGTTGTTTTGCGTAAAGGAGAAGGAGGAAGGTTCTTTTTAAGAAAAATCCATTTTAACGCTAACGAACAAAAAAGATTTAAAAATTGGCGGATGAGAATTATCCAGGAAGTAATTTTATCGTGCGAATTGGCGTTGTATCTTAAGGGTGAGATAGAAAAAAGAATGCTTGCTCTGGACGAAGTTCCTCATTATGAATTTCGTTATATTCATGCCGACGTCGGCGAGAATGGCGAGACCAGAGAGATGATAAAAGAGGTCGTTGGCTTGATAAAAGGCAATGGTTTTGAGCCGAAAATCAAGCCAGAATCTTTTGTCGCTTCCGCTGTGGCTGACAAGTATTGCTAATGGTTCGACAGTTCGACAAGGCTCGGAAAACTAATTTCAAGGAGCCGCTCGCTCGCCCAGCGAGCTCGCTCGCTTAGTCCTCGGCTCACTCTTTTGGCTTCGCCAAGCTTAGCTTAGCTTCGCCAAAAACCCTGCCCGTTCGCCTGCGGATGCTCCTTAAAATTACTTTCCTTCGCCTTGCCTGTGGTGAGCCTGTCGAATCCGTCGAAGGATTTTATCCTGAGCACTTCGACTCTGCTCAGTGCCATGAGCTTGTCGAATGGCTTGTCGGAGGATTTTATCCTGAGCCTGCTTGCGGTGAGCTTGTCGAATCCGTCAAAGGATTGACACGGTCAGAAAGCCGTTATATCCTAAAATAGTAGCTGCTTTTGGAGCATTGGTCGAGCTACTTGTAAGCATAATCCGAACCTCTTAAAAGAAAGAAATATGGCAGAAGACACGAGGGATCAAGATTTTCTTGAATATATCGTTAAGAATCTTGTTGACCATCCCGAGGACGTCAAGATTGAAAGGAAAGTTGATGAAATGGGCGTCCTTCTAATCTTGAAGGTGCATCCTGAAGATATGGGTCAGATCATTGGAAGAGGGGGAGCAACAGCCAGATCAATTCGATCGCTGGTAAGAATCGTGGGTTTGAGAAATCATGCTCGCGTGAACCTGAAGATCGAAGAGCCGGCTGGAAGAGTGCCGCCCTCTGCCAAAGAAGATCTTGAAGATCTTAAGCTCTAAAAATTATTTACGCGAAGAGAAAGCCGTGCTATCTGATAGTACGGCTTTCATTTTTTAAAGCCATTGACTTATCAAATTTCTTATTGTATAAAAAATTAACTAATAACAGCTGTTCTTTTTTATCCAAGCGGTATTAACCGCCTAAGCACCTAGAGGAGGTGTTGAATGGTTTGCAATGAGTGGTCAGAGTTAGAAAGATTAGCTCGACAACGGGAAGCAGAAGCTAGAAGAGAGGAAGTAGAGGCTGAAAGGAGAAGACAAGAGGAGAAATTGACAGCGGCAAGGAATGAAGAACTTCATCAGAAGCTTCGTCAGAGGATCACTGAGACTCTTAACAGACTCGTGGAACAATGGACGACTCCTATCCACGAGTGGCTTGATGTCCTAGCTTTGGCACGATGGGGCAAAGGGTTTTCCTCTTTCGACTACTCAGGATCCTATTTGCTTCCTTCAGCTTATAAAGGAACCTCTCGTGCCGATGATTACGATTTCTACACCTGGGGAGTCGTCAAATATCTCGGAGGGGACGGGGACATTGAAAAAGAATCTTTCACAGTCAAGTTAAGGGTCTGGGCCGAGTCGGCGTCTATCCAAAGTAACTTTACGGTGAATGACGGGCCAGTATTGTCAACGACAGAAGATGCTCTAAAAAAAGCTCTGTCTTATGTCTGTCGGAGGCCAATGATAGGATTTCGTGTTCGTGACTTCTGCAGGGGTGAGCCTGGTGGCGTCCCTTAGACGAAAGCTCTTTCTTCCAAAGGGCCGATCTGCCTTTTTAGATCGGCCTTTTGATTTTTTTTAACGAGTTGACCAATTTTTGCAAGGAGCAATCTAGGACTTTATTTATTATTTCAAGAATCTCATTGATTGTTCCAAAATCGCCAAGATTAGAAGAAGATCTCAAGCTTTAAAAATTATTTACGCGAAGAGAAAGCCGTGCTATCTAGCACGGCTTTCGTTTTTTTTAAGCTATGTAACACGGACATGATAATGTCATAGTAGAGGGAATTAGAAATGTCATAGTTGGTATGGAATAATGGTGTTAATTTAACCACCATTATCTATGCAATACTTATCTATGA
>Ga0315274_10001528_pt1 | contig 35522 bp, 33 predicted proteins | sample YL17G02_20_MG_FD_203700 | JGI IMG/M metagenome (GOLD analysis project Ga0315274, IMG submission 203700) | Sediment microbial communities from Yellowstone Lake, YNP, Wyoming, USA - YL17G02_20 | ecosystem: Environmental > Aquatic > Freshwater > Lake > Sediment | place: USA: Wyoming | collected...
AAGGGGTCATCACTGAGCTGCTTGGCCTGACCCCGGCCACCATCTCCCGACACCTGTGGCTTCTGAGGCAAGCCGGTCTAGTGGACTCCGAAAAGACGGGGCGTTGCGTCTGTTACCGCCTGGCCGCGGCCAGCCCTTCGACTGTCGCGGGCAAGACGTTGTGGTGGCTGAGAGAATGTCTCGCGCCGCACCCGCAGATCGTCGAAGACGCCACGCAGGCCCGAGCGCTGTCCGGCAGCTCACCAGTGCAGGCGGAGTGTTGCGAACGGCGGGATCGGCTGGCAAGGCGGTGGTCAAGAAGCGGGGCGTGGGCGCCGCGGAAGCGCGCCGCGAACAGCGCAGCCCGCTGATCTCGGAGAAGTGGAAAGAATGCCGAAGTCCGGCTTGACGTTCATATACCGCCGTGGGAATATACCTTCGGTTGTATTTATGAACCTGGTCCAAATGTACCGCTGCCTGTGTGACAAGACTCGGCTGCGCATCCTGCATCTGCTGAAGCAAGGGCCGCTGTGCGTCTGTCATTTCCAGGATATCCTGCAACTGCCCCAAGTGGCGGTGTCCAAACATCTGGCCTATCTCCGTCGAACCGGCATGGTCGAAGCTCGCCGCCACGAACAATGGATGATTTATTCCCTGCCGGCTTCCCCCGACCGGGAACTCGATCTGCAACTCCGTTGCTTGCAGGACTGCGTCCAAACCGAGCCGGCGTTTCGCGCCGACCTGCGCCGTCTGAAGGCTCTGGGGCCAAAGTGCAACTGGATTCCCCAGGCGCTCGATGCTCCGCCCGCAGCGAAGAAGGCGAGCAACAGTCACTGCCGTTCCGCCGTGTGTGCCGCATGAAACCCACGGTTCTGATTCTCTGCACCGGCAACTCCTGTCGGAGCCACCTGGCCGAAGGCATCCTGCGCGCGGCTGCGAACGATTTAGTCGATGTCCAGAGCGCCGGTTCCAACCCGACGGGCTACGTGCATCCGCTGGCCATGCGCGTGATGAAGGAAATCGGTATTGATATTTCTGGGCATCGCTCCAAGCACCTGAGCGAATTTCTACAACAACCTATTGAAACCGTGATCACGGTTTGCGGCAACGCCGATCAGGCGTGCCCGATGTTTCCGGGTCAGGTGAACCGTTATCATTGGGGCTTTGACGATCCGGCCAAGGCCGAAGGCACGGAAGAAGAGAAGCTAGCAGTGTTTCGGCGGGTGCGCGACGAGATCAAAATGGTCTTTGAGGCTTACGCCGCCGGGCGGAAAGACCAGCCTGGGAGGAAGAGCGCATGAATACCACACCGAACAGAGAGGAATGTTACGGGAGGGTGTTTCCTGACTTGACCCGGTTGAAGCGCAAGGAGCGGTTGGAAGGACGGGCGTTCACGGCGCTGGTGATCAGTTCCGGCACGGGGGCGCAGGGCCGGAGCCTGGAAATCAAGACCGAAGCGTGGGAGAAGCGCGTGGCGTGCCCCGATTATCGAACGTGCTACGACCTCAGCCTGGCCAAATTGGAAATGAACTCCGTGCTGACGAACACCATGGTGGCCGACCCGTGGGTTGGTGATTGCGATTGAATGACCCCAATTCCTATACGTATGACTTCTCACATTGATTCCGAAGCGGTGCGGCAAAAGGTCCGCGAGGGTTACGGTAAAATTGCCGGGAGCGGCGGCTCGTGCTGCGGGCCGGCACCGACGTGTTGCGGTTCGACGCCCATGGCGTCCGAAGACTTGGCCAAGCACATCGGTTATTCGAGCGAGGAACTGGCGGCGCTGCCGGAGGGGGCGAACATGGGTCTTTCATGTGGGAATCCGAACGCGCTGGCCTCGCTGCAAGCCGGCGAAGTAGTGCTGGATCTGGGGGCGGGCGGCGGGTTCGACGTGTTCATCGCCGGCAAGAAGGTTGGGCCAACAGGGCGGGCAATCGGGGTCGATATGACTGCGGAGATGCTGGGGAAGGCGCGCAAGAACATTGCCGCCTACCGGGAGCGGACGGGGCTGGACAACGTGGAGTTTCGGCTGGGGGAGATTGAGCGTCTGCCGCTGGCGGATGCGAGCGTGGACGTGGTCATTTCGAACTGCGTCATCAACCTTTCGCCGGACAAGCCGCAGGTGTGGCGCGAGATTGCGCGGGTGTTGAGGCCGGGCGGCCGGGTGGCCATGTCCGACCTGGCGCTGCTCAAGCCGTTGCCGAAGGAAATTCTCGGGATGGTCGAGGCGCTCGTGGCTTGCGTGGCTGGGGCGGTGTTGGCCTCGGAAACGGAGCGAATGGCCAAGGAGGCAGGCCTTGGGGACATCGTGCTGAAGGCCAAGTCTGCTTACATCGACGGGATGGTGAACTGGCAAGATCCGCTCTACCAAAAAATCATCGCCCATCTGCCCACGGGAGCGAAGCCGAGCGATTACATCACCAGCCTGGAAATCACGGCACGGAAAGGCCAATTGAATTTTGCCAGCAACGCACCGCCGCGACGCAGCGGGTGTTGCGGGTAAGGTGAACAGCCGATAACAAGAAACCAACAAAGGAAATGAGATATGAGCACACCGAACGAAGACAGAAAACGGCCTGAGAATGTGGAGTTACCGAAACAGCAGGCTTCAGCCTGCTGTGGTCCTGGCTGCGGGTGCGAGAGCGCCGGGAAGCCGAGCAAGGCGCGTTGGGTGGTGGGCGTTATCGTGCTGGCTGCCGCCGGGGTGATGGTGGTGCGAGGCATGGTCAAGAGCGACAAGGGCGCAACGCAAGCCTCCACGGCAGGTTTTGCGAACCCGGCGGCGACACAGAGCGCGGCGGGCGGCGCGGACACCAAGTCAGACGCGGCGGCGGACGAAACGAGCGTGGGAACGACCCTTGGGGCGTTTGCCGAATTGAACACCGTAGCCGCCAAAAGCGATGCGGTTTTCGTGTTCCTTCCTGCGAGGGAGGGCACTTCTGCCAAGCTCCCCTCGGCGCCGATGAAAGCAGCCGCGCGGACGATCGAGGCCAAGGGAATGAAGTGCGGTCTTTTTACTCTGAAGGCAGGGTGTGCTGATTACGAGCAGATAGCGAAGCAGATGCCGGTGCCGGGCGTGCTGGCGCTGGTGAAGGGACGCGGGATGAGCGCGGTGTCCGGAGAGGTGACGGAAGCGAAGCTGCTACAGGGATACGTTGCGGCTGGAAGCGCGGGCGGGTGCGGGCCATCGGCGGGGGCGGGCTGCTGTCCCAAGTGAGGCAGAACGGGAAGTAATCCATGAAGAGCCCGAAGCCTCCACCGACGGAGCAAGCCGGGGTGGATGAGGCGGTAAAGCAATTGAGCGAGGCGGCGGCGGCGCGGAAATGCTGGCAGTGCGGGTGTTTGCGCGGTTCGCTGGGTGCCATCGAGGGAGCTTATCCGGCAAGCGAGCGGCCGGAAGCTCTGGCCAGCGTCGTTGAACTGGCACGTTCGCGGTTGGGCGATTTGAAATACGACTGCCTCGGCTGCGAGGTGTGTTGGCCGGCCCTGGCCGTCAACGCGCTTGGCGTCGAGGGCGATGCGTGCGCGTCGGAGCCAGCGCCGGCGCGCGAGGGCTGGCCGCCGTTGCCGGGCGCCTACACCGTTCTCCGGTATCACGCTCCGGTCGCGATATGCACGCTCACCGATGAAGCATTGGGCAAGAGGATCGCTTCGGCTGGCGGGGCGGAGATTGCGCTGGTGGGCACGATGCAGACGGAGAACCTGGGCATTGAGCGGCTGGTGCAAAACACGGTGGCGAACTCAAATATTCGATTTGTCATGGTCTGCGGAGATGACTCGCGGCAAGCAATTGGCCACCTGCCCGGCCAATCTTGGGTTGCCTTGGCGCGCGCGGGCGTGGATGAAGGAATGCGGATCATTGGGGCGCAGGGCAAGCGGCCTATGCTGCGCAACGTGAGCCGTGACGCAGTCGAGCATTTCCGGCAGACGGTCGAGATAGTTGATATGATTGGCGAGACCAACGTGGCGCAGATTATGGACACAGCTAAAGCGTGCGCGGCGCGGAATCCCGGCCCTGCCGAAGCGTTTGCCGGAACGCGGTCAGTGGCCACCGTGGCAGGTTATTTGCCGGAGCGCATGATTTCCGACTCGGCCGGGTATTTTGTGGTTTTTCCTGACTGCGGACGCGGATTGCTGATGTTGGAGCATTATCGCAACGATGGCGTTCTGGATGTGGTCATTGAGGGACGCAGCCCCGCCGAGCTTTGCGAAAATGAACATTCAGAGGAGCTGTCAGTTTGTGGCTTCGGCTCGTCATGCGGAGAGAACCAGAGGCAGGGCGATGCTTGAATCCATCACCAAGATGCTGCAAACGGCGAGCATGGGGCCGGCGGCGGTGCCGCTGGCGTTGTTGCTTGGGTTGGTGAGCGCCGTGGCGAGCGCCTGTTGCACCTTGCCCGCGATGGGAATGCTGGCGGCCTACTCGGGCACGCGTGAAGACGTGAACCGGCGAACGGCGTTCGCATCGGCGATATCGTTTGTGGCTGGCACTACGCTGGCGCTGATCGTGTTGGGGTTTGTCGCCGGGTTCGTGGGGCAGGCGGCGCAGGCATTGTTGGGACGCTATTGGAAGGTCTTTGCGGGCCTTATGGCGATAGTTCTGGGATTGGCCGCCCTCAAGTTGTTGCCGTTGAAGCTGCCGCAACTTGCCCGAAAGACCGAAGCGAGGTCGTCCAGTCGGGGCGTGTTAGGGGTGGCGGTGGTGGGATTACTGATGGGGGGCGGCGTGGCGGCATGTTCGCTGCCGTGCAACCCGGGGATCTTTATCGTGCTGGGGGCGGCGGTGCTGCAAGGCCATGCCCTGTGGGGCATGGTTCTGATGGCCGCTTTTGGAATCGGCTTCAGCCTGCCGCTAGGCGCCATCCTGTTCGGGGTGTCGTTTGGGAAGGTGTCTATAAAGGCGCAGAAGGCGGAGGCGGCCATCCGAGTCGTGGCGGGCGTGCTACTCGTCGGTGCGGGGTTTTATTTGCTGGCACGGTTTTGAGGAGGGGAGGGCAAGAGCGATGAGCAGGAGATCAAAGAGAAGACACCGGCAACAAAGGCAGGGGAAGGGGGGGCCACCGCCAGGGCAGGCTGCGACCCGAACACAGAACTCCCAAAGAGGAACGAAGGGGCGGGCGCTGTTAATCGGTGCGGCAGTCGTGGTGGTAGGTGCGATTTTGTACGCGGTGAGCGGCAGCGGCGGTCGCAGGGAAGGAATTGCGCTTGGCAGCGTCACGAACTCGGCGCCTCCCGGCACTTCAGCGCCCGCGCCGTTATTGCCTTTAGCGACAGCCAGTGCGGTTTCTGCCGCAGGCGGCTCGGGGCCGAGGATTGTCTTCGCCACGCCCATGTATGACTTCGGCCAGGTCAAGGGAGGGGAGGTCGTCAAATACACGTATGTTTTCACGAATGTGGGCGGCGCGATGCTCCAGGTGAGTAACGTCCAAGCCTCTTGCGGTTGCACGACGGCAGGCGAGTGGTCCCGGCAAGTCGAACCGGGAAACACTGGCAGCATCCCCATTCAATTCAACAGCGGCAGCTTCAGCGGTGTCGTGGGAAAGTCAATTACCGTGACGTGCAACGACACGAACCAGCCCACGGTGGTGCTGCAAATCAAAGGCAACATCTGGAAGCCCATCGACGTAACGCCCCAGTTTGCAGTCCTCAACGTCACGGCAGATGCACCTTCGAACGCGACGACGGTGCGCATCGTGAACAATGAGCAGGTCCCGCTCACGTTGTCCGTGCCGCAAAGCAATAACCGGGCATTTGCCACCGAACTGAGAACCAATCAACCCGGCAAAGAGTTTGAGATGATCGTCAAGACCGTGCCACCGCTTGCGGGCAGTGTGCAGGGGCAGATTACGCTGAAAACCTCCTCGACGAACATGCCGGTTATCAACGTCACCGCCTGGGCCAACGTGCAGCAGGCGGTGATGGTGATGCCATCCCAGATCACCCTGCCAAGTGGGCCGTTGGCGAACGCGATGCCCTCCACCATCTCAATCCGTAACAACGTGACGAATGCGTTGGCGTTGACCGAGCCAGCGGTGAACGCCAAGGGCGTGGACGTGCAACTGAAGGAACTCCAGCCCGGCCGTTACTTCACGCTGACGGTGAGTTTCCCGGCAGGATTCGAGATGGCTCAGGGCGAGAAGGTCGAACTGAGTGTGAAATCGAACCATCCACAATTCCCGGCTATCAAAGTGCCGGTCATTCAGCCGCCCCGACCAGCGCGCTCTGTCGTGCCGCTGGGGACGCCTGCGGTGCCGGCGTCTCCGAGCCAATAGCTCCGCGAAGAGTGACTGACTTATGAAACGACTCGAAGTTTACGACCCGGCGATGTGCTGCTCCACCGGCGTGTGCGGGCCGGAAGTTGACCAGAAACTCGTGCACTTCGCCGCCGATTTGAAATGGTTGCAGGACCAAGGTGTGGAGGTGCAACGCTTCAACCTGTCGCAGAACCCGGCGGCCTTTGTGGAGAATGAGCTGGTGAAAACCGCGCTCACGGAAAAAGGGGAAGGGGCGCTGCCGCTGGTGCTAGTGGGGGGCCAGGTGCTGGCGAGTGGGCAGTATCCTGAACGCGGCCAATTGACCGCCGCCTTGGACCTGATGAGCGGTGAGAACAGCATCTTCAGTTCTGCCGTGGCGGAGTTGGTCGCCATCGGCGCGGCCATCGCTGCCAACTGCGAGCCTTGCCTCAAGTACCACTACCGCCAAGCCCAGTTACTGGGTGTTTCCAAGGCGGACATGGCGAGTGCGGTGAAGATGGGTGCCGCCGTGAAGGATTCTCCACATCAGGCCATCCTCAGACTTACGGACAAGCTGACAGGGATCGATCTCAACAATCCGGCGGCGGCTTCCGATCGCTGTTGCGGGACTGCCAGCACGAGTGGAGCGGAGCCTGAAATCCCGTGTTGTGGTTAGGCGCAATCCTGAATGAACGACTCCGCTCACAATAGTTCCCTGGGTTGGTTTCTTAAGCAGCCCACGCGCTTTCTGTTCTTCACGGGCAAGGGCGGCGTGGGCAAGACCTCGCTGGCGTGCGCATCGGCCATCGCGCTGGCGGATCAAGGCCTGCGCGTTTTGCTCGTGAGCACCGACCCGGCGTCCAATCTCGATGAGGTTCTGGGCCAGCAGTTGGCCTCGACACCTACGCAGATCCCCGGCGTGCCGAATCTTTTGGCGCTGAACATTGACCCGGAGGCCGCCGCCCGCGCCTACCGCGAGAAGCTCGTGGGGCCGTATCGCGGCAAACTGCCGGAAGCGGTCGTGCGAGGCATGGAGGAACAGCTCTCCGGCGCTTGCACGATGGAAATTGCCGCGTTCGATGAGTTTTCCCGTCTGCTCGGCCAACCGGAAGCCACCGCCGAATTTGACCACGTCCTCTTCGACACCGCCCCTACCGGGCACACGCTGCGGCTGATGACGCTGCCCACGGCCTGGACCGGCTTTCTCGATACGAACACCACCGGCAACTCCTGTTTGGGACCGCTGGCGGGGTTGCAGAAGCAGCGGGTGATTTACGAGAACGCCGTGGCGGCCATGGCGGATGGCCAGCGCACGACTTTGGTGCTGGTGAGCCGCGCGCAGAAGGCCGCACTTGCCGAAGCCGAACGCACGAGTGGCGAACTCGCCGCCATCGGGGTGCGCAATCAATGGCTCATCCTGAACGGGCTTTTCAAGGCATCCGACTCCGACCCGGTGGCCCTGGCCCTGGAAGGGCGGGGAGCGAAAGCGTTGACGAGGAGCGCAACCTTCCTCGCGCGACTGCCCGTCACCGAAGTGCCGTTGCGCACACACAATCTGATCGGCCTCGCGGCGCTGCGGGCGCTGGTGCAGGACGGCAACGGGCTGCTGCCGCAGTCTTGCCAAGCCGTCCAGCCGCCGTCTCTCCCTGCGTTGGAATCGCTGGCCAGGTTAGTAGATGACTTTGCCCAAGCCGGCCGGGGCGTCATCATGACGATGGGCAAAGGCGGTGTTGGCAAGACGACGCTCGCCGCGGCCATCGCGACCGATCTGGCGCGACGCGGCTTCAAAGTGCATCTCAGCACGACTGACCCGGCGGCACACGTCGCCGCGGCGGCGGGGCAGATTGAGGGTTTGCAGGTCAGTCGCATTGACCCTCACGTCGAGACGAAAGCCTACGTCGCACAAGTCATGGCCACGGCGGGCGCGGACCTCGACGCCAGTGGCCGCGCCTTGCTGGAGGAAGACCTGCGCTCGCCTTGCACCGAAGAAATCGCGGTGTTTCGCGCTTTTGCGCGCACGGTGGCCCAAGGCGGAGATACCTTTGTCGTCCTCGACACCGCACCCACCGGACACACGCTGTTGCTGCTCGACGCCACGGAAGCCTACCATCGCGAAGTCGCCCGCAAGGCCAGCGACGTGCCGGAAGAAGTGCGGAATCTTCTTCGGCGTCTGCGTGACGCCCAGTTCACTCGCGTTCTCCTCGTCACGCTGCCCGAAGCCACGCCCGTCCACGAAGCTGCCGCGCTACAAGAGGACTTGCGCCGGGCGCAAATCGAGCCGTTCGCCTGGGTCATCAACCAGAGTTTCGCGAAGAGCGGCTCGCGCGATCCATTGCTCCTGGCGCGCGGGCGCGGCGAAGCTCCCTTCATCCGCGAAGTCGTCGAGAAGCTTTCCAAACGAACGGCCCTCGTGCCGTGGGTTGCCGAAGAACCGGTCGGGCCGGAGAAACTGCGGCATCTGTTCAACGTTGAACAACTCAACCAAGCATAGAACATGACCACATACGTTTACGAAACCATTCCACCAAAGGCCGGCCAGAAGCCGCGCTATTTTGAAATCAAACAGAGCATGAACGCCGCGCCGCTGACGAAACACCCGGAAACGGGTGAATCCATTCGGCGCGTGGTGCTGGGCGGCTTCGGCACGCTGAGTTCCAAGCCGACAAAAAGCAGTTCTGGTTTTTCGTGCGGCTGCGCGCCGGGCGGTTGTTGCGGTTGACTCCAGGTCCTTTGAACGAAGATTCGCATGAGCCATCACACCTCCACCACCAGTGCGCCCCTCGTCGCCGAACCGAAACGACTGGCCTTCTTTGAGCGTTACCTGACGCTCTGGGTGCTGGTCTGCATGGCCGTGGGCCTTGGGTTCGGGAAACTATTGCCAGATGTGACGGGGAGTTTGAGCAAGTGGGAATTCGGCCAAGGCTCGCAAGTGAACGTGCCCATTGGGGTGCTGCTGTGGCTGATGATTTACCCGATGATGCTGAAGGTGGATTTCAGCGCCATCGGCGGCATCGCGCGCAGGCCGAAAGGATTGTTGGTGACGCTGTTTGTCAACTGGTTGGTCAAACCCTTCAGCATGGCCTTGCTGGCGTGGGTGTTCATGCAGCACGTCTTTGCCGCCTGGATTGGGCCGGAGATGGCGAAGGAGTACACCGCGGGGCTCATTATCCTAGCCGCCGCCCCATGCACGGCGATGGTCTTCGTGTGGTCCTATCTCACCGATGGCGACCCGGCCTATACGCTGGTCCAAGTGGCAGTCAACGATTTGATCATGCTGGTGGCCTTCGCACCGATTGTCATGTTCCTCTGCGGCGTGGCCAACGTGGTCGTGCCAGCGAAAGTGCTGATTACTTCTGTTGTGGTGTTTATCGTCATCCCGCTGACGGCGGGCTGGCTGACGCGCACGACGCTGCTCAAATCGCACGGCAAGGAGTGGTTTGAACAACGGTTCCTGCCGAAGTTTCATCCGGTGATGATTTGCGCACTGCTGTTGACGTTGGTGCTCATCTTCGCCTTTCAGGCGGAGAACCTGACGACACGCTGGCTGGCCGTGCTCCTGATTGCGGTGCCGATTCTCATTCAGGTCTATTTCAATTCCGGCCTGACCTACCTGCTGATGCGGTGGTTCAAGGTGCCGCACAACGTCGCTTCACCAGGAGCGCTCATCGGCGCGAGCAACTTCTTTGAGTTGGCCGTGGCCGTGGCCATCACGCTGTTCGGTCCCGGCTCCGGCGCGGCGCTGGCGACCGTGGTGGGCGTGCTGGTAGAAGTGCCGGTGATGCTCTCCGTGTGCAACGTCTGCAACCGGACACGGCATTGGTTTGCAGGGGAATCGAGGGCAACCGCCTAAGCGGGGAAACCTAGCGGATTTGTGCCTCGGCTTCTTCAAGTGGTCTTGTTCGGCGTAATGGTTTGCACCATTGGCGCGACGGCGTTGGCCGTAGCGCCCGGCTTCCGGTCTGACCGCAAAGGCTTTGTGAATCGTTTCCTCTTCTTCTTGTGGCGCTACTGCCTGCCGACGTGGGGCGCGATGGAACTCTCGGTTTGGGCATTCACCGGACGGCCTTATCCGTAAGTTTCGGTCGGGGTGAAGAAGGGAAAAGAGCGTCGAAGCCGACGGCTTGTGAAGATGTCTCTCACCTTCCGCCGACTCACTGTGCATCCCTCGTTAGTCTTGCCAGCCGTCCAAGCGCCACGCCTGCCTCCTGTCCGTTCTCGGCAATGAAAGCAAGAAGCACTCGAGATGTGCGTTTGTCTTCCTGCGACACACGGTTTGGATTCACGGCCTTCAGGTCGAAGGCGGCATCCTCGATGGCCTCCGCTTCGGCTTGAGCTTCGCGGCGTGAGGTCAAGAAACTCGAGCTGGTCAACCCACAAGGGGTTGCAGAGTGATCGAAAGGTTGCTCGCGGGCCTGAGCACTGGTTCACTTTGCCCGATGCATTGGAAGCGTTTGCTCGCCTATATCACCGGCTCCTTTGACCAGGAACTCCTCCTTCGCAAGCAGTTCCGGTCGATTTTCCCCCATGTGCCCTCACTTTCCATGGGCAGCCCCTGAGCACCCAAGCCGTTCGCTCTGTTTGGTTTACTTATCGCATAAAGGAGGCCTGAATTGGACTGGTTTGGTCCGAAATTCCCATGGCGGGGGTGACAAACGGGGGCGACAAGGCGAAGCCGTGACCAACGCAAAGCCGCAACATCATACCGTCGCCTAGCGTGTGTCGCGCAGGAAGCGCTCGATTTCGTCTTTGGGAATCAGGACGTGGCGGAGGGCGCGGGAGGGGCCGATCAGGCCACGCAGAATGAGGCGGCGAACGCTCTTGTCGCAGATTCCCAGCATGGTGCTGTCTCCTGCACGCTGTACGCAAGCCTCGGGAACTGGTGACCGAACGGGTCTGGGGCTGCGCTATCCATCGTGTCCTTCATGGCCTCAGTTGCTCGTGCGCCCGTCTGCCGGTGTGCCCGACAGCCGTTGCGCTCCACCAGCCTCAGTCGCGGCCAACTGCCAGGAGCGAACAGACTTTCTCCACGCTGTGAGTGGCGAACATCCACCACGCACACAGCTTCGTCCAATTCCAGCCCCGACTGCGCCTTCCGTTGACGTCCGAGGGCACTGCTAGACCGCGGACCGTGATAGGTGGTGAGAGGGGCTGATCATCTTACTTTCTACGAATCTGCTCTCGAAGGTCAGCCAACTCAGCGGCCAAATGGAGAGCGGTGTACTGGAGCGCTGCAATCTTCTGAATGGCCCAGCTCTCGAATATCTTTCGTGGATTGTGATCTCCGGGATACTCCGCCTTGAAGCGGCGAACGTGTTCCTGGAACTCGCGGATCTACTCCTGTGACTTGGCATCGATCTCTTCGGCAGCGCATTTTGGTGTGGGTTCTTTCACGGTCGTCGAAAGGCCCGGCAAGCAAGCAAGGCAAATCGCGCGGCTCATGCCTTGCTGCGCCATTGAACAGTCTCCGAAACAGCGAGTCGGATTGTAAAAGTCGCTCGACTTCGGGATGCCTGGCGACATTGACAGCTCCACGAAGGAACCCGTAGCATCATGGCGATGAATCGCGCTCTCGTCGGCCGGTCGCTCTGGGCTCACGGTCTCGGCATCACGCTGGCCATGCTCCCGGTCGGATGTTCCGTCATCCGCAACGGGCCGACCGGCCACGTGGCGCCGCCCCGGGTCGCGGAACCGGTAGCGGCGAGACCGCACGACACGCCGACGGGCCAGGTGCTGACGCCTGCCGGTCTCCAGGTCGAGTTGCCCGGCATGCGTCCGCAGGGGCTCGCGCTTAGCCCCGACGGCAAGCTGCTCGTGACGGCGGGCAAGACGACCTCGCTGGTCGTGCTGGATCCGGCGAGCGGGCTGGTCCGGCAACGGGTTTCCCTCTCCACCAACAAGCTGGCCACGAGGACGGCAGTCAAGGCGCCGAAAGCCAAACGCCCGGCGACCTCCTCCAGGACCCAGTCCGCGCCGCCCGCGAACCCGCAAACCAACGCCGTTTCCACGAACACGAGCGCCAGTGCCAGCGTGCAGATGAGCCTGACGGGACTCAAGTTCGCCCCGGATGGGCGGCGCCTCTACCTGGCGAACGCAGAGGGGAATGTGCGAATGTTCGCCGTGGACGCCCATGGCACGGTCGGCTCGTCGGTCGTCCTCCCGGTGCCCGATGCCAAAGCGCCCCAGCAGAAAAAGGAAATCCCCGCCGGGTTGGCGGTCTCGGCGGATGGCCGGCGCCTCTACGTGGCCGGCAACCTGGGCAACAAACTCCACGAACTGGATGCGAACACGGGCGAGGTCCTGCGCTCCTGGGATACCGGCGTGGCGCCTTTCGACGTCGTGCTGGTGGCGGGCAAGGCCTACGTCAGCAACCTGGGCGGGCGACGGCCAGGCAAGACAGATCTCACGGCGCCAGCCGGGAAGGGCACGAGGGTGCGGGTGGACCCGGTGCGACACATCGCCAGCGAGGGCTCGGTAACGGTGATTGACCTCGCGAGCGGGAGGGTGAAGGGCGAGATCCTGGTCGGACTCCACGCCTCGGCGCTCGTCGTTTCGCCCGATCGAAGATACGTGGTGGTGGCGAACACCGGGAGCGACACGCTCAGTGTGATTGACACGCGAACCGACGAGATGATCGAGAAGATCTGGGCTCGTCTCACGCCAGCGGACCTCTTCGGCGCGCAGCCAAACGCCCTGGCCTTCGATCGCCGCGGCAAACGCTTGTACGTCTGTAACGGCACCCAGAACGCCGTCGCCATAATCCAGTTTGAACCCGAGGAAAACGCCTCGCGGGTGATCGGGCTGATCCCCGTCGGGTGGTTCCCGGGGGCCATTGAATATGATCGGTGGCGAAACACGCTGTGCGTCGCCAACATCAAGGGCCTTGGCGCCTGGAAGACTTTCCAACCCGGCGAGGCGATCAAGCTCAACACCAAAGACTTCTTCGGTACCCTCTCGCTCGTGCCCGCCCCCACGACCGCGGAACTGGCCGGACTGACTGAGGCGGCCTTGCGGAACCTGTGTTATCCCAAAGTGGTGGAGGCGAAGCTGCCCCCGCGGACCGAGCAACCTGCGTGCCCCGTGCCGGAGCGAGTGGGTGAGCCGAGCGTGTTCAAGCACGTCATCTATGTCATCAAGGAGAACCGCACCTACGACCAGGTGCTGGGGGACATGCCGGAAGGCAATGGCAACACCAACCTGTGCACGTTCGGCGAGACCTACACGCCCAATCAGCACAAGATCGCCCGGGAATTCGTCCTGCTCGACAACACCTATTGCGCCGGCGTGCAGAGTGCCGACGGGCATCAGTGGACCGACAGCGCCATCGCCAACGAATACGTGGAGCGCCAGGCCACGTCCGGGTTTCCGCGCAGCTACTCCAGCGGCAAACTCGAGGACGGGGTGGACGCGCTCGCGTGGGCGTCCTCAGGCTTCATCTGGGATAACGCGCTGGCGCACGGGAAGTCCTTCCGCAACTACGGCGAGTGGATGGTGTCCGAGGCCGGCTGGCGGCACAAGACGAGGCACGCCGGAAAACCCACCTGGCAGGACTTCTGGCGTGACTTCAGCACCGGCAGTGATCGGACTCGGCTCGCCTGCCGGCCCGGCATCGCGACCCTGCGCCGGTACAGCCCCACAAACACGGTCGGTTGGGATCTAAACGTCCCGGATGTGATGCGCGCCGCGGCCTTCATCAAGGATCTCCGGCAGTTCGAAACGGAGGGCGGATTCCCGGACCTCACGATCCTCTTCCTCCCCAACGATCATACGGGAGGGACGCGCGGCAAATCCCCTACGCCCGGCGCGCAGGTCGCCGACAACGACTTGGCGTTTGGCCGGGTGGTCGAGGCGGTCAGCCACAGCCGCTTCTGGCCGGAGACCTGTCTCTTGGCGATCGAGGACGACCCAGCTAACGGCTGGGACCACGTGAGCGGCTACCGCACCGCGTGCTACATCGTCAGCCCCTACACCAAACGCGGCCAGACTGTTAGCAGGCCCTACAATCAGATTAGCCTCGTCCGCACCCTGGAGCTGATGCTCGGTCTTCCGCCCATGAACCAAATGGACGCCGCCGCCACGCCGATGCGCGATTGTTTCATGGACACGCCCGACCTGACCCCGTTTGAAAGCGTGCCGAACCGGCAACCGCTTGACCGAACGAATCCCGAGCCGAAGAAGGTCGCCGACCGTCTCTTGCGCAGGGACGCCATCCGATCCGCGAAGCTGCCCCTGGACGCGCCGGACCGCTGTCCGGAGGACCTGCTCAATCGCATCCTCTGGCGCGCCATGAAAGGCTCGGACGCGCCCTATCCGGCATGGGCGGTGAAGGCCGTGGCGGATGGGGACTAGCGAATCGCCGCCGCCGATTGGCGCGTGGCGGCACCGCGGAGCGGGGTCGGGCCCGGCGGTCGGTCCGTCGCGAGATTCGGTGTGCAACCAGCCGTTTCCTGCACGCGTTGGCGCAGGGCTTCGGCTTGACGAAGGCCGACGTGACCCCGGGTCTCAGGCGAATGGTGTTTGGGGCCACACGCACCCTGCCTGAATCCGGGTTTAACTGCCGAAGTCATGGACTCGATCCCGGTGGGGCCCTTGGGGCGCGCGGAGGAGCGGTAGCATCGGCGCAGCTCATCGCGCTGCATTGCGGAAACTTGACCAGCAATGACAGAAATGGTTGGCAAGGCGACCAGCTTTTCGAATACGAGTGACAACTTGTTTTTTCGTACGCCGGCAGCGGGGAATTGCCGGTCCGCTGGACGTCACCAAGAACCAAGCTTCAGGTTGACTGGAAGCCGAAACTCTCCACGGACGATCCTGCGCCACAGGCGAATCCTGCGCCACTTCTATCAGACCGGCCGAGCCTGCCCGCTCCGCTACCTGTAGACCTCTCGCAGCTTGGGCTCATCGTTCATCTCTTCCGCCGTGCCGGTAATGCACAAGGGTCGAAAAGCTCATGGGCCGTGGCAATCGACGTGAGTCCTCCAAACGCCCGAGGAGTGTTCGGCCAATGGTTTTTCGTTGAGTTCGATTTCGAGCCGGTTATATTCTCAGCACGGCAATGGAGTTTGCCGTCGCGCGAGCGAGAACTGCCTGAGACACTTCAGGATCTGATGACTCCTACCGAACAATGTGCGTCGGTAGGATTTTTTTATGCTCAACTACATTGTAGTCGGCCTGGGCAGCGCGATTGGAGGGATTTTGCGTTACGGAGCTTCTGGTCTCATCGCGAACCGCTTCGGACAATCGTTTCCGTGGGGCACGCTGTTTGTTAACGTCACCGGCTCCTTCATTATCGGCCTTTTCGCGACGCTGACGGCACCGGAAGGACGATGGCTGGTCGGCCCATCCGGGCGCAATTTCTTCATGACCGGCGTCTGTGGCGGTTACACAACGTTCTCATCCTTCAGCCTGCAAACTCTGAGCCTCGCGCAAGAAGAGGAATGGCTCTACGCCGGAGGCAACGCGGTATTGAACCTGGTCTTGTGTTTGGTTGCCGTTTGGCTCGGGCACGTTCTCGCGGAAGTTCTCAACCCAACCAGAGGAGTCTGACTATGCACCTTCCCCATGACGCGATGTTGCTGCGGATCTTCATCGGCGAAAGCGATCGCTGGCATCATAAACCGCTCTATGAAGCCATTGTAATGAAAGCGCGTGAGATGCATCTAGCCGGCGCCACGGTATTGCGCGGGCCAATGGGATTTGGCAAATCGAGCCGGTTGCACACGGCCAAAATTCTTCGGCTGTCGTTCGACCTGCCCCTGATCATCGAAATCGTGGATACCGAGGAAAACATCAACAGGTTCCTGCCTGTCCTCGATGAAATGATGGGCGGCGGTTTGGTCACGCTGGAAAAGGCGCGGGTGATTGACTACCGAGCCGACGAAACTGCCGCAGAATCGCCAAACATCTGACGCACAATATGGACAACATCTGGTTCATCGCCGCGATTTGGATGGGACTGGCTTTGCTCGCCAGTTTGATCTCCATTCGCACGGGCATTTCGGTCGCGCTTATTGAAATTGTGGTTGGCGTGGTGGCCGGCAACATCCAACTGGGCTTCGCTGCCGGCAACCTTCAGATCGGCATCGCCGGGGGCAACATTGATGCCGGACAACTGCACCACGTGCTGAAATCGACGGAGTGGACAAACTTCCTGGCCATGCTGGGCAGCGGCGTGTTGACCTTCCTGGCCGGGGCGGAAATTGACCCGACGTCGTTGCGCGCCAATCTGCGGGCCAGCCTGAGCATCGGTGTAATGTCCTTTCTCCTGCCTTTCCTGGGCGTTTGGCTGTTTGCCCAGCTCGTCTTGGACTGGCCCATGAAACAAGCGTGGATTGCCGGCATCGCGCTCTCCACCACGTCCGTTGCGGTGGTCTATGCGGTGATGATTGAAGGCGGCTTAAGCAGCACGGCAATGGGGAAAATGCTGCTGGCGGCGTGCTTCATCACGGACTTCGGCACGGTTCTGGCGCTGGGCATCCTGTTCGCCGACTTCAGCGTGTGGCTGGTGGTCTTTGTCGCCGTGACGGCCGTAATGCTTTGGTTCATGCCCCGGTGGACGCAACTCATCATCACGCGGCTGGGCGCGACGCGGGTGAGCGAGCCGGAAGTGAAGTTCCTTTTTCTGGTGCTGTTCTTTCTCGGCGGGTTGGCGTCCACGGCCAAGAGTGAGGCAGTGCTCCCCGCTTACCTCTTGGGGTTGGTGGTCGCGGGCGTGTTCCTGCGGGACAAGACGTTGGTGCATCGGATGCGCAGCATCGCATTCGCCATTTTCACGCCGTTCTACTTCATTAAGGCCGGGCTTTATGTCTCACTGACCGCGCTTTGGGCGGGAATCGGTGTCATCGGCGTGCTGCTGCTGCTGAAGATGGCGACCAAGTATGTGGGGGTGTGGCCGCTGTCTCGCTACTTCTTCATGCGGCCGGGCGAAGCGCACTATACGGCGCTGCTCATGTCCACCGGCCTCACCTTCGGCACCATCTCGGCCCTGTTCGGACTTCAGAACAAGATCATCGACCAGAACCAGTATTCTGTGCTGGTCACGGTCGTCATCCTGAGCGCCTTTGTACCCACTCTGATTGCGCAGAAGTGGTTCCAACCTCCCGTCAGGACGATGGTGGCATGGGGTCGGTTGTATCAACGGAAACTCAATGGGAAGCCCACCAGCAAAGCTGAACCCGCAGGAAAGTGAGGAAACTATGTTTGAGAAAGTACTCGTCGGCTACGATGGCTCGAAAGGCGCCAAAGCAGCCCTGAGCCGGGCGGTCGTGATGGCCAAAGAGTTCAACACGCAGATCACCGTGCTTTGGGTGCGGGAACCGCTGCCACGCTACTCGGACCTCCCCGGAGAACCAGAGGGGGAAGCGGAGGCGGCGGACGAATACTTCCAGGAACGGCAAAAGGAAGTCGCCGAGGTAGCCGCGCAACATGGGATCAAGATCGGCTGCGAGACGCGGCGCGGGCACCCGGCCAAGAGCATCGTCAAGTTCGCAGATGAAGGCGGCTACGACCTCATCGTGGTGGGCCACAGCGACCATTCAGAGCTGTGGGGCCGCCTGCTGGGCGACACTGCGGACCGCATCGGTGACCACGCCCATTGCAGCGTGCTGATTGTGAAGGCCGCTTCTGCCGGCGACACGCCGAATGCGCCTGCAAGGGCGCCCAACTGAGGCTCCCCACGCTGGCCGCCAGCGTCTCCTTCGACGTCGGCCGAGCACCTTCGCCCGCCAGCAACCACTGGCCAATACGCCGGTTCAGGTGGCACCAGGCACACGGAGTGAGGACTTCGATGGCGCTGAATTCCAGGGCGGGTTTATCGGAATTGCGCTCCAGGCCCTGCGGCCTTCAGGATTCGATTGCGAGTGGTATGCGGACGTTTCCTGAAATGTGGCGAGCGGCGCGCTGTCCTGGGTTTGACTCTCCGGTTGTGCCGTTTATCCTCTGGACTCAATGACTAAAACCGATGGTGGTGGCCGCGAGCAAATCCTGAACGCCGCGCTCAAGCAGTTCGCGGCCAAGGGGTATGCCGGCACCTCCATGCGGGATATCATCGCCGGCACCGACTTCACCCTGCCGACGATCTACTACCATTTCGGCAACAAGGCGGGCATCTACCAGGCGCTGGTGGACACCGCCTTTGATGAGGCTTACCAGCGGATGCAGACCGCCGCGGCCCGCCAGTCGGACCTCGAAGCGCAACTGGTGGAAATCGCCCTCGCCATGTTCAATTTTGTCCGCGAGCGGCGGGAGTTGACGCGGTTGGCGTTTGCCACGCTCTTTGCCGCCCCGGAGGAACTGCCCGCTGAACTGCGCGAGTCGGAGAAACGACAGCGCAACCTTGGATTCATTGAGCGGCTCATTGCGGGCGCGATCGCCGCCCGGAAGGCGAACCGGAGTTTCAACGCCCATGAACTGGCTGAGGGCATCTACGCCGCCATCACCTTCCAAGTCATGCAAAGCCTCCTGGACCCCGGGCCGCCGCCCACGCGGCGACAGGCCACCCGCATGGTGCGGCTCTTTTTCGAGGGCGCGGGAGTGAAGTAAATCCGCCGGCCAGCTTGACCCATGCTTTACTGGCGGGCGCGCTGGCGTTGGTCGGACAAAAGCCGCCCGCCGCGGGCCACGTTCGCATCCGGGTTTTCATGGAAGACAATGATGATCCGTTCCGCTGGCCAGTGGCAGGCTTCGCTCACCAGGCGCGTGAGCGCGGAAACGAGCCGCCGTTTGCTGGCCACTCCCAAGCGCGGGCCTTCAATGATGATCGTGGGCATGCTTATTTTCGGGTGGCTTCTTCCGCAAACGCTCTTTGCAATTTCTAAAGAAGGTGCAGCACGGTCCGCCTCGCCACATACAGGCGAGCAGCGCCACGCACACGACCACAAACACAATGCATTTCCAGTCCATATTCATTCCTTTCTTGGGAGTGGCCGCCGTCGCTCATCCCCGCCCGCTGCCCGGAGGGCCGTTGCTGGCGGCTTGGACTGTGAGAGGGGGTTCGCTGACCCGGCGGAGTTCTGAGCCGGTTTCATGGTTTCAATCCCGTTTTCGGCTTTGATTCGTTTGGTAAGCGCGGTGGCTTCTCCGGCGGTGGCCTTCGCGGGCCATCTTCTCCGCGTGATCCGGACGATTCACGCTGCCAAATCCAGCCGCACACCAAGATGCAGGCCGCCAGCAGGACGAGCATGGTAGTCATCGCGTCGGCTTGTTCATGGGTTGCTTTCTCGTGGGGCCGGGCTTTCCCGATCCTTCCTCCCAGTGTGCCAGAGCCGCCCCTGCGAACCGGGCAACGTGGGCGATCAACCGCTCCCGACGGCGTGCCCCTTCCCGAGCTCCGGACACAGCCGTTGGAGCGCCGATTGCGCCGTGCAAAAATGACGCACTGGCTCACCAGACTCAAGGCGCACAGGTGAACGCAGTCACTGATGGCGTGAGGACCGAGCAACTCGTGCAGCGGCTCCTCCAACCGCGCCGCGTGGGTCCCCAGGGCGGCGGCGACGCAGTCGAACGGAGGGCCTTGCTCCGCCAATTCCCTGACAACGAGGCGAATCAGCCAGGCTGAATCGTCCTGCTGCATGAGGCTGCAAAAGAGTGACTGAATCCCGGCGCGCAGTTTCTGTTCCGGTGTTTGCCTGGCCGGCTGCTCGTCCGGCAGCGACCGTGGCGCGCGAATCCGTTGGCAAGCATATTCAACCACGGCCTTGTAGAGCCTCACCTTGCCATGGAAGTGGTAATTGGCGGTGGCGATGTTGGCGCCAGCCCGTTCGCAAATGTCGCGTATGGATGCGCCGTGAAAGCCGTTTTCGGCAAAGGCCCTGAAGGCGGCGTCCAACAAACGCTGCCGAGTGTTGCCGGGTCCAAGGGCCTGCGCTTCCAAGATCGTTGATGACTGGGTGTGTTGCGGCGCTAGCGGCAAGGCGTGGTTCTTTGTGGCGCCTGGGTCAGGAGCTCGGTCAGAGCAGGGATGCACAGGGTGATGGCTTCCAAGGTTTCCATCGGTTTGGAGTGTTTGAACAATGCTTTCAAACGTTTCGATGTTTGAGTCTTGACTGGGGTTGCTTTCAAAACAGGTAGCTCACGGTGAAGGCGCCGAATTCCGAGTAATCCAGTTGACCCTTGAATTCCTTGCCCCAGAACACATAGGCAAACGCCACCGTGATACGCCGGGTGGCCACCGCCATGCCCACTTCGGCGGTCGGCACGAACCATTCCTTGTCCACACTGGGGCTGTCCTTCCAGGTGTTGCCGTCCAAGGTGATATTGTGCAGCACGAAGTTGGCGTTGCCGCCGCCGAAGACATAAACGCCCCACTTCGGCGCATTGGCATCGGCAGGCGGGCGTGGCGGCGGCAGGTGAACCATGCCGCGCATCAGGGTGGTGCCGAAGTCATCCGGGATGTTGTAGCCGAACCGGAACTGGCCGCCGATCTGACCCTGGGTCAGCACGTTGCCCAGCATGACATTGCCGGCGGGCAACACCTCGACAGCAAATCCCTGCGGCTCGCCCAGCAGCCGGTATTTGCGGCGATGCTCATAGACCAGATTGAAGATCGGCTCGTTGTGAAGTTGGTAGTCCCATCCCTGCGGCTGGCCGCTGCCCACCCAGCGATGCACCCGCTTTTGCGTCTCGTCGGCCAGCGACCACGGCCCGACCACGCCGGTGATGAACTTGAGTCCGTTGTAATGGTTGTCCCGCTCCACATGCAGCGAGAGACCCACGGAGAGAATCCCGGCATAGGGACGGTCGTTGGGGTCGGGGATGGGCCGGGTCGTGTCGGAAGGCGTGACCATGATCTGGCCCGCTTCATAGCCCACGGTGCGGCGGCCCAAACCCCACGGCAGCCAGTCGGCCAGCGGGTCGAGCCAACTGCTTCCCGTGTGCGCCAACGACAGCGAAACACCATCCGTGTAAAACCGATCCGTGTCGCCGAAGGTGTCGTTTTCCCAGCGCACGGCAAACGACCACTGCCGGGGTTCGCCGCAGACCTCTCCGGCTGCAGTGGTGTTGGTCGCCTCAGCCGCGTTGACGACCGGAAGCGTCAGCCCAACAGCCACCGAGCCAGCCATGAAAACGATTGTTGCCGACCTCTTTCCGGCACCGTTGGCAGACCGGCAGCGCGTCGCGTGCAGGACACCTGGTTTTGTGTGCTCCGCATCGTTGGGTTTGGCCGCCGTGGTCGCCTTTTTCATCGAGGGGTTTTCAGTCTCGCGGCGGCGTGGACTTGGAGGTCTCACCTACAGTCCCCTCAGGCACTTCGCTCAGTCCGGCTTTCAGTTCGTGTTCGGCCTGGAGCCAGTCACTCAACTCGGTTCCCGGAGCATCGCTGCGCGCCTGGAAGATTTTGTAAGCGCGCCGCTGGATTTGCTCGTGGGTCGGCTGTGGTGGCTTGGGTTTCGTGATGGTGGCCACCCCGTCCGCTTTCGGTGGGGCACTGGCTTGCGCTGGCACGCGCCTGTTTCGACGTTTCATAATCGTCTCTCTTTTTCGGTTGCTGTTTTCATTCGTGGCATGGTTCTCGAAACCTGTGTCGAACTTTCAGAATGAGGAAGTCCCCTTGCATTTCGCCCAAATCACATAGCCGGCGAACAGCAGGGGAGCGAAACTGACGGCCACAAAGATCCAGAGCGCCACCATCTGCCAATCCGAGTCGCGGGGTTCGCCGGCCACCGGTTCGCTCGCTGGTGGCTGCTCCGTCGCTGGCGGTTCACAGGGATCTCTGGCCCGGCGGCTCTCCTGAGAAAGTTGAGGTCGGGATTGGCGTGCGCGCGCCTCGGTAAGACTCGATTCCTTCGATCTGCCGTTTTCGTTTGGATGTTGATCGGCCATAAACACCTCGCTTTCTGGGAAATCATTTGCGGCTTGGGTCAGGGGGCGAAACGGAAACGGTCGCCAGCCCGGATGATGGCTCGGTTTGCCAGCCGCCGCCCAGCACGGCGTAAAGCCGCACCTGGCTGGCGAGTTGTTCCAGGCGAAGGAAGACCTGGACCTGCTGCGCGGCAAAGAGAAAGCGTTGCGCGTCGAGGACACCGAAGTAGCTGTCAATGCCCTTCTCAAAACGGGCCGTGGCCAGCCGATGGCTTTCGGCCAGGGCGTGGACGAGGGATTGTTGCGCGGCGACCTGCTGGTCCACCGTGCCGCGCACGGCGAGCGCATCGGTCACTTCGCGGAAGGCAGTTTGAATCGCCTTCTCGTATTGCGTGACGGCGATTTCCCTCTGCACTTTGGCGGCCTTGTTGGCGGACCAGGTGCGCGCATCGAAGATCGGCATCACAATCTGGGGCGCATAGCTCCAGGTGCCCGCACCGGACGCGAACAGGCCGGAGAGATCGCTGCTGGCGGTGCCGATGGCGGCGGTCAAGGAGATGCGCGGGAAGAACGCGGCGCGCGCGGCGCCGATGTCCGCGTTGGCGGCTTTGAGCAGGTCTTCGGCTTGCAGCACATCGGGTCGGCGCAGCAAGACCTCGGAGGAAGTGCCGGGAGAAACCTCCTGGGGTGGACGGACGCGGTCCAGCGCGGCGGGCAGAAGTTCCGCGGGCACCGGGGCGCCGGCCAGCAAGTTCAATGCGTTCTCGTCTTGCGCCACCCGTTGCGTGTAAACGGCAATATCCCGGCGGGCGGCTTCCACGGGCGTTTGGGCCTGGCGCAGGTCCAGTTCGGTCGCCACGCCGACCGCATACTGCCGTCGCACCAAGTCATAAGCGGCTTGCTGGGTCTGGAAGGTGGTTTCCGCCAGAGCCAGAGCTTCGCGGTCGGCGGCCAGGGCCAGATAGGTGTTGGCCACGGCGGAGACCAGCAGCGTCTGCGCGCTGCGTCGGGCTTGTTCCGTGGCCAGGTATTCCTCCAGCGCCCGGTCCTTCAGGCTGCGGATGCGGCCAAAGAAATCAATCTCCCACGACGCGACGCCGAGGCCGACATCGTAGCGTTCGGTGATGCGGGATTGGCCCGGCTGCGTCAGATCTGCGGAAGTCTGTTGCTTGCTGGCGACGCCCGCCGCATTGACGGTTGGGTAGAGTTGGTCACGCTGAATGGCGTAATACGCCCGGGCCCGTTCCACGTTCAAGGCGGCAATCCGCAGATCGCGGTTGTTCGTCAGCGCCATCCCGATGACTTGTTGCAGCTTCTCGTCGGTGAAGAACTCGCGCCAGTTCAGGTCCGGGACGACCGGAGCATTGGTTGACGCGCGGGTATCCGCGTAGGCCGGGCCGGTCGGCCAGGCGGCCGGAATCGGCGCCGCTGGGCGGGCGTACTTGGGGGCCATGGTGCAGCCGGCGGCAAAGACGGCGATTCCAACCAGCAAGAGAAAAACTTTCGTCTTCATGTTATTGATTCTCGGATGGAGTTGTCGGCGCGTTGTTGGCGGCGGGTTGCCGTTTGCGTTTGCCAAACACCTTCTCGATCAGCACATAGAACAGCGGGGCGAACAGGATCACGAGCACCGTGCCGGTGATCATCCCGCCCAGCACCGACGTGCCGATGGCATTCATGGCTCCGGCGCCCGCGCCCGAGCTCAACGCCAGCGGCAGCACGCCAAACCCGAAGGCGAGCGAAGTCATCACGATGGGGCGGAGCCTGAGCTTCGCGCCTTCCAACGTCGCCTCGATCAGGCTCATGCCTTCTTCCACCCGGGCCTTGGCGAACTGGACGATCAGGATGGCGTTCTTGGTGGTCAGCCCCAAGGTGGTCAACAACCCGATCTGGAAATAGACGTCATTGGGCAAGCCGCGCAGCGTCGAGGCGATGACGCCGCCGATGGCGCCCAGGGGCAGGGCCAGGAGGATGGAAATCGGAATCGGCCAGCTCTCGTAGAGGGCCGCCAGGCAAAGGAAGATGACCAGAATGGAAAAGGAATAGAGCAGCCCGGTCTGCGCCGCGGCTTGCCGTTCCTGATAGGAAAGCCCGGTCCAGTCATAGCCGATTCCAGGCGGCAACTTCTCCGTGATCTCTTCCATGGCGCGCATCGCCTCGCCGGAACTGCGGCCCGGCGCGGGCTCGCCCCAGATGTTCATCGAGGGGAAACCGTTGAATCGCTCCAGCCGGGGTGACCCGGTCGTCCAGCGGGTGGAGGCAAACGAGGCGAAGGGGACCATCTTTCCGGCCAGGTTGCGCACATAAAGTTTGTCCAGGTCCGTGGGCAGTTTGCGGAACGGGGCGTCGGCCTGCACATAGACGCGTTTGACGCGCCCGGCCTGAATGAAGTTGTTGACGTAGGCGCTGCCGAAGGCCGCCGAGATGGTGTTGTGAATGGAATTGATCGGCAGGCCCAGCGCGCCGGCCTTTTCCCAATCCACATCCACGCGGAACTCGGGCACATCTTCCATGCCGTTGGGTCGAACACTGGCCAGCCGCGGGTCTTGAGCGGCCATGCCAAGGAGTTGATTGCGGGCACCCGTCAGGGCGTCGTGCCCCAGCCCGCCACGGTCCATCAACTGGAAATCCACGCCCCGGGCATTGCCCAGTTCGATGACGGGGGGCGGCGGAAAGACGAAGACCGTGGCATTGCGGATTCGGGAAAGTGTTCCCATGGCCCGGCCGACAATGGCCTTGGCCCGCAAATCCGGCCGGTCGCGCAACTTCCAGTCCTTGAGCTTGGCAAACACCATGCCGTTGTTCTGCGCGCGCCCGGAGAAACCCATGCCCGCAATGGTCAGACAGGATTCCACCGACTCTTTTTCATTCTCTTGAAAATAGCGCTGAACTTCATCCGCGACCGCTTGGGTCTGCTCCAGCGTGGCGCCCGTCGGCATGAGGATTTGGGACAAGAGAATCCCCTGGTCTTCATCCGGCAGATAGCTCGTCGGCATCCTCATGAAAAGGAATCCCAGTCCGGCCACCACCAGCACAAAGGCCAGGAGATAGCGCAGTCTCCGCGCGAGCGCGTGCCCGACCAGTTTCACATAGCCGTCCCGGAACCGGAAAAAGACGCGATCAAACCACAGGAAGAACGGGCGCAGGAACCAGATCGCGCCTTCCGCCGCTTCATGCCCCTTGGCCACCGGCTTGAGCATCGAGGCGCACAGCACCGGCGTCAGGATCAAGGCCACGACCACCGACAACAGCATCGCCGCCGCGATGGTCACGGAGAATTGGCGGTAGATGACCCCGGTGGAACCGGGGAAAAACGCCATGGGGAGGAACACCGCCGAGAGCACCAGTCCGATCCCGATCAGGGCGGGGGTGATCTGGTCCATGGACTTCGCGGCCGCTTCCCGGGGCGACAGCCCTTCCTCGCTCATGATGCGCTCGACGTTTTCCACCACCACGATGGCGTCGTCCACCAACAGGCCGATGGCCAGCACCATGGCGAACATGGTCAGCATGTTGATGGAGAAGCCGAACGCCCCCAGCACGGCGAACGTGCCCAGCAACACCACCGGCACTGCGATGGTGGGGATGAGCGTGGCGCGGATGTTCCCCATGAACAACCACATGACCAGAAACACCAGGAGCACCGCCTCGAAGAGGGTTTTGACCACCTCGTTGATGGCCACCTTGACGAAGGGCGTGGTGTCGTAGGGATAGATGACCTTCATGCCCTTGGGAAAGTAGTGGCTCATCTCCGCAAGCTTCGCCTTCACGGCATCGGCGGTATCCAGCGCGTTGGCGCCGGGGGCCTGGCGAATGGCCATGGCTGCGGAAGGTTTGCCGTTATAGAAGGCTTCCACATCGTAAAACTCGGTCCCCAGCTCCGTCCGGCCCACGTCTTTGATCCGCACGATGGACCCGTCCGGGTTGGTGCGCAGGGGAATGGCAGCGAACTCCTCCGGCGTCTTGAGCAGGTTCTGGACGATGATCGAAACGTTCAGCCGCTGACCCGGTTCAGCCGGCGTGCCGCCCAACTGGCCGGCGGATACCTCCACGTTGTAGGCCCGCAGCGCGAGAATCACGTCTTCCACGGTCAGGTGGTAATCGGTGAGCTGGTCGGGATTCAACCAGACGCGCATCGCATACTGAGAGCCGAAATTCTGGACCTCGCCGACGCCGGGCACGCGGGCCAGCACCTTTTCCAGGTTGGATTGGGCATAGTCCCGCAGGTCGTTGCCGTCCATGCTGCCGTCTTCCGAAACGAGGCCGACGATAATGAGGAAGTTTCGCGTGGACTTGCTGACCATGACGCCCGAGCGCTGGACCACATCGGGTAAGCTGGACATGGCGAGCTGCAGTTTGTTCTGCACTTTGGCCCAGGCCAGGTCCGGGTCTGTCCCGGGCTTGAAGGTCAACTCAACCCGCGACGCGCCCGCCGAATCGCTCGTGCCCGCGAGATACAGCATGTCGTCAAAGCCGGTCATCTTCTGCTCGATGATCTGGGTGACGCTGTTTTCCACCGTCTCCGCCGAGGCCCCCGGGTAAAAGGCGTCAATGGCGATGCCCGGCGGCGCAATAGGCGGATACTGGGAAATGGGCAGCAAGCGGATGGCCAGTCCGCCCAACACCATCATGACGATGGCGATGACCCACGCGAAAACCGGTCGTTTCAGGAAGAATCTTGAGAGCATAAGGGTTCTCCGTTACTTGGATTTCGGAGCCGGCTGCGACGACTGGGCCGGGGGCGCGTTCTGTTTTCCGCCAGCGCCCAAGGGAACTTCTTTGACCGGCACGCCGGGCCGCACGCGCTGAAGCCCCTCGATGATCACGCGGTCGCCGGGGGCCAGACCGGCGGTGACGAGCCATTGGTCGCCGATGGCCCGGTCGAGCGTGAGCATCCGCGGTTGCGCCTGGCCGCTGGCGTCCACGATCATGGCCACGGGATTCCCCTTGGGATCGCGCGAAACGGACTGCTGCGGGATCAGGATGGCCTTTTCATTAACGCCTTCCTTCACCAGCGTGCGGACGAACATGCCCGGCAGCAGAACGCCTTTCGGGTTCGGGAAGACCATGCGCAGAATCACCGAGGCGGTGGTCGGGTCCACCGAGATGTCGCGGAATTGCAGCGTGCCTTCGAGCGGGTATTTCGTGCCGTCCTCCAGGATAAGCTCCGCGGTGTTCTGGTTGGTCCCATCGTGCGTCAGCCGGCCATCGGCCAGGCGCCGCTGCAGCCGCAGCAACTCGGTGGTGGACTGCGGCACATCCACGTAAATGGGGTCCAATTGCTGAACGGTGGCCAAGGCCACCGGTTGATAGGCCGTCACAATGGCGCCTTCGGTCACGGTGGACGTCCCAATCCGGCCGGAGATCGGCGAGACAACATGGGTGTAATTGAGGTTGATGCGGGCCGATTGCAGCGCCGCCTTGTAGAACTGAAGGTCCGCCTCGGCCTGGTTCACAGCGGCCACGGCGTCGTCATAACCCTGTTGGCTCACCGCCTTGTCGGCGAGCAGTTCCTTGAAACGCCCGGCGCGCGCCCGGATCGCCGGCAGGTTGGCTTCCACCCGTCCGAGGGCGGCCTGGGCATTGTCGAGCGCCGCCTGAAACGGGGCGGGATCAATCTGGTAAAGCTCCTGGCCGGCCAGGACGTCGGCACCTTCCGTGAACAGTCGTTTCAGAATGAGGCCATTGACCTGGGGCCGGATTTCCGCCACGCGAAATGGCGACGTGCGGCCCGGCAACTCGGTGGTCAGCACGACCGGCTGTTGCGTCACGGTCACCGTCGCCACTTCGGGCGTCATCCCCATCGGCCCGCCCGGCGGCCCGCCCGGGGGCCGGCCGCATCCGGCGAGCAAAAGTGCGCCGGCCATGGCGGTCAGCATTAACTCACGAAAACGGGAGTGTTTGGTGGGAGCGGCGGTTGCTTGGTTCGGCTGGAGGTGGTTGTTCATGTTTGGCGACATTGGTTTGAGCATAGTTTGAAAGTAATCGTGACGAGATTTAGCTGACGGCCGTCAGGGAAACGGCTTCGTTGCGGTGGTTGCGTGTAACCCCCCTGGCACTCGGGTCGAGCATGGGTTTGCCATCCACCAGGAACAGATACAGGTGATGCCCATGATGCAGTTCCAAACTGACCGTCCAGCGGCCATCGGGCGTGCGTTGCATCGGGGTGGTGCCGGGTTGCCAATCGTTGAAATCGCCGGTCAGAAAAACAGCGCTGGCTCGCGGGGCGTCGCAAAAGAAGTCCACATGGTGGCGCGTCCGCTTGGCGGAATAACGGGAAGCGGGCAAAGCGGGCGCCGGGACGGATAACAGGTTGTTTGCAGCCGTCATAATTCTTGAGGCGTTCTTTTTCTCGTGGCCGCCTGAGCGCGCGGTTGCCGGCGCGTTAAAATTGAATCATCCGCAACCGATACTTCGCGCGTGTCCGGCGCGGCGCCGCTGAGAAACAGGTCCACCACCGCCTCGGCGGTCGGTCGGTCCAGCGGTTGCTCGGGTTGCAGCAGGTGCAACAGCACGTGCAGGTGCATCAGACCGCTGAAGCCCATCGCCAGCGCCCGGCTGTCGAACCGCCGGTTCAGCGCGCTCTCCTTGCGCCCCTGCTCCATGAGGTCCTGGATGAACTCAAAGCTCTCTCGCCCCTTCTCAAAACAGTGGGCTTCGGGCGGCACCTCGCCGGACGCGGCCAGCGCGCTGGCGAACGCCAACCGCATCAGCTCGCGATGGGTGCGGGCGAATTCGAACAGGGTGGCGCATAACTCCCGCAACCGCCCGGGTAGTGTGTCACCACGGGCGACCGCCTCCCGCATGAGCCGCAACCGCTCGTCGCCCGCCCAGGCTACCAGCGCCCCATACAGGTCCGCCTTGTTGCTGAAATAGTAGTAGAGCACCGGCTTGGAGACGCGCGCCGCCGCGACGATGTCCCGGACCGACGTGCCGGCGTAGCCCTTCCGGGCGAACCGTTTCAGGGCCGCTGCGAGGATCCGTTGCCGCATGTCAGCTTTGGGATTCATTGCACACATAACGAACGTTAGGTCAGTCCCTGGGGGAGGTCAAACGGAAAATAATTACCACCACGCACGGCCACGCAGGCAATGGGCGTCTGCAACATCGAGGGCTGGGATGCCGAGGATTGTGGTTGGCGGCTCGTGCCGAAAGTGTTTAGCTACTACCCAGCAACGGGCAATGGAGTTTGCCCGCCCGCCTCTGCGGCGAACCGCCCTTCGGCTGATGACTCCTGCCGACGATCAATTGAACCGGAAAGACAAACTTTATGACAAAAATCCAAAGCATCACAGCACTGGAAATCCTGGACTCGCGTGGCAACCCGACCGTCATGGTCAACGTCGCGCTCAACAACGGCGTCACCGCCTCGGCCTGCGTGCCGAGCGGCGCGTCCACCGGTATCCGCGAAGCCGTCGAATTGCGCGACGGCGACAAGAAACGCTACGGCGGCAAAGGCGTGCTGAAAGCCGTGGCGAACGTCAACAAGCACATCGGGCCAAGGCTGAAGGGCAAATCGCCCCACTCTCAGCAGGAGATTGACTCTCTGATGTGCAAACTCGACGGCACGGACACGAAGTCGAAGCTGGGCGCGAACGCCATCCTGGGCGTTTCGATGGCCGTCTGCCGCGCCGCCGCGCGGGACGCCGGCCTGCCGCTCTACGCTTATCTCCGCCAACTGCACGGCGGGAGAGCCCGCGCGACCTACCTTCTACCCGCCCCGCAGATGAACGTGCTCAACGGCGGCGTGCATGCCACGAACAACGTGGACTTCCAGGAGTTCATGCTGTTCCCCATTGGCGCGCCGACGTTTGCCGAGGCGCTGCGCTACGGCGCGGAGACGTTCCACACGTTGAAGAAATCGCTCCAGAAGCGCGGCCTCGTGACTTCCGTCGGCGATGAAGGCGGCTTTGCGCCGAACCTCAAGACCAATGACGAAGCCGTGGACGTGATCGTGGAAGCCATCAAAGCCGCCGGCTACAAACCCGGGAAAGACATCGCCATCGCGCTCGACCCGGCCGCCAGCGAGTTTTACGACGACGGCGCTTACGTGTTCAACAAATCCGATAAGTCGCGCAAGACCCCGAATGAAATGGTGAAGCTCTACGGCGAATGGGTGAAAAAGTATCCCATCGTTTCTCTGGAAGACGGCATGGGCGAAGAAGACCGCGAAGGCTGGTTGGCCATCACAAAAGCGCTTGGCAGTAAGTTGCAGCTCGTCGGCGACGACAACTTCGTCACCAACGCGAAGATCTTCGCCGCCGGCATCCGCGATGGCATCGCGAATGCCATCCTGATCAAGCTCAATCAAATCGGTACGGTCAGCGAGACGCTGGAGACGGTGGGGATGGCGCAAAAGGCCGGCTACGGCGCGGTGATCTCCCATCGTTCGGGCGAGACGGAGGACGCCTTCATCGCCGACTTTTCCGTCGGGACCAGCGCGGGTCAGATCAAGACGGGTTCACTTTGCCGTTCGGAGCGCATCGCCAAGTACAACCGCCTGCTCGCCATCGAAAGAGAATTGGGCAAGAAAGCGCGTTACGGCGGAGCGGCATTTCGTGTTCGTTGAGGTCTAGATTTGGGAGCGCCGTTGCACCGATGCACCGCCAGGCAAACTCCATTGACCCTAGTGCGGGGTGTTCGGGGAGAAATCCCGGACGCCGCGTCGGCGCGCGTGCGCTCCCTTCAATTTGAGAGCACCGCATCTTGGCTGCACCGCTCGGCAAATTCCGTTGGCATGAGCGGCATGTGGTCGGCCAGAAATCCGACCATCGTATTCGAGGCGCGCGCTCCCACCGAATTGCGCTGGGTTGACTTCTCAGCGATTGCTGTGCAAATTTAAGCCGACATGAGGCGATGGAGTTCGCCTTGAATCGCCACCCTCCGGGGGCTGATGACTCCTACTGCGAAAAAGTAGTGGGAGTCGAATGTCCGACTCACCCACTTGCGGAACCCTGTTGAGGTTATGGAACGTACATTGGTGGCCGATTATAGAGTGGAACTCGAGAGACCGGCTGGCGCAGCGCCCGTAGCAGAGGAGCAGCGATGAGCCAGCGCATCCTCTTCAATCTCCTGCAGGTCCTGGTGGTGCTGGTCTTCGCGCCGCTGGTTGCCGGCGTGCTCAATCGGCTCAAGGAGATCGTGCAATCAAAGCGCGGTCCGAGCATCCTTCAACCGTACCGCGATTTGTGGAAGCTGTTTCACAAGGATGAAGTGGTCTCGGAGGAAAGCTCTTGGATTTTTCGGGTCACGCCATACGTCGCGTTTGTCACGCCGATCTCCGTGACGCTGCTGATTCCGGTACTCACGAGTTACCCACTGTTCTTTGCGTTTATGGCGGACATGGTCGGCGGCGGTTTTGTGCTCGCGCTGGGCGGATTTTTCAAAGCGCTGGCTGCGGTGGATACAGCCAACCCGTATGGTCCAATGGGCGCGAGCCGGACGCGCATGGTGGGCTTCCTGGCCGAGCCGGTGTTTATCATTGTCTTTTTTACGGTCGCGTTCGTGGCCGACTCCACCATCCCCTACATCGTGCAGAAGCGGTGGATGTCGCCGCCGGCGAATTTCCTGGAGCCGTCGCACGTGCTGCTGATGGCGGCGTTTCTCATGTTGATCCTCGCGGAGGCCGGACGGATTCCGGTGGATAGTCCTTCCGGCCACTTTGAACTGGCCATGATTGATGAATCCAAGGCGCTGGAGTATTCGGGCAAAGGCGCGGCGCTGATGAAGTGGGGCGGTCACATGAAACTGTTCGTCCTGCTGTGCATTTTCCTCAACGTGCTGGTCACGCCGTGGGGTCTGGCGGACAAACTGGCGCTGGGTGAAGTGCTGCTGGCGATTCCGCTCGTCCTTTTCAAAATCTTTGTCTTCGTGCTGGTGCTGGTGGTGATCGAATCGTCGCTGGCCAAGCTGCGCTTGTTTCGCATCAGCGAATTCCTGGGCAGCGCCTTCATCACGTCGGTGGCGGCGATGATCATGCGGTTGTTTGCGCTCTGACAAGGATGGCCATGAACGACCCGCTCACAACGCTCGCGGTACTGGATTCGATGAATACACTGGTGGGCGGGCTGTTCCTGCTCACCGCTTTCGGCATTGTCGCCACACGCCAGGCGAAGGGCACGTTGACTCTCTTCATCACGCAATCGCTGCTGCTGGCGGCTTCGGCGTTCCTGTTGGGCCTGCGACATGGCTCGTGGCATCTCTATGGTGTCGCGCTGGTCAATGTGATCGCCAAGCCGGTGCTGATTCCCTGGATTCTCCGGCGCACGGTGCATGAGGAGGTCTATACCCGCCGCGAGATTGATCAGGTGTTGAACATCCCCATGTCGCTCCTCATCGCGCTTACGCTGGCGATTCTGGCGTATTTTCTGACGATGCCGTTGCAGCGGGCGGTGGCGGTCGAATTTCGCGGGCCAAATGTGCCCATCGGGTTTGCCGGACTGTTTCTCGGCGCTTACACGCTCGCGGTGCGGCGCGAGGCGGTGCCGCTGCTCATCGGATTGCTGGCGATGGAAAACGGCGCCTTCTTCGCCGGCATCAGCCTGGCGCGCACGCTGCCGCTGCTGGTTGAACTGGCGATTGCCACGGACGGACTAATCATCGTGTTCATCACGGCGGTGCTAATTCGCGCGGTTCATCAACATATCGGCACGACCGAAGTCGGCGCGCTGGCGCGGCTTAAAGAGCAAGTCACCGAGGAAGCGCCGGAGGAGGCGGTTCGATGAACGTGATCGTTCTGTTGGCACTGCCTTTGGCGGCTGCGGTCTTGTCCTGCCTGCCGTGGCGGCGAGTTGCGTCGGGCGTCACCCTCGCTTCGTCGCTTGCAGTGCTGGTTGTAAGCGTGCAACTCGCGAGACAGGTCGTGAGCACAGGGCCGGTGGTGGCAATTCCGAAATGGATTGCGGTGGATGGCTTGAGCGCGCTGGTGCTGTTGCTGATCGCCTTTGTCGGCGCGACGGCGGCGTTGTTTTCCTGCGGCTACATGTCGGCGAACTCGCATGAGTTCGGGCGGCTCCGCCTCTATTACGCCAATTACAATCTCTTCATCTTTTCGATGCTGGCCATTCCGGTTTCGATGGAGCCGACGCTGGTCTGGATTGTCGTGGAGTTGACCACGGTTTGCTCGGCCCTGCTGGTCTGTTTTGAAAACACGCGCGAAGCGCTGGAGGCGGCGTGGAAATATGTCGTGCTCTCGCTCATGGGCGCGGCGGTGGCCTTACTTGGTTTCCTGGTGCTCTTCGCCGGGATGCAGGCAGCGGGCGGCGGCACTTACACTTGGGAAGGATTGGTGGCTTCAGCGCCAAAAATGCCTGCGGTTTTGCTGCAAACCGCGTTCTTGCTGATTCTAGTCGGCCTCGGAACGAAAGTGGGGCTTGTCCCGATGCACACCTGGCTGCCCGACGCGCACAGTCAGGCGCCATCGCCGGTGTGCGCGCTGTTGTCGGGCGTCGAAACCACAGCGGTGCTCTACGTGATCCTGCGACTGTTCCCGGTGCTCAAGGCTGCGCGGGCCGCTCATGCCGAAGTGTGGGCAATGGTCTTCGGGCTGGTCTCGGTGGGCGTCGCCGCGTTCCTGCTGCTTCGGGTGCGCGATTACAAGCGAATGTTCGCGTTCTCCACAGTCGAGCACATGGGCATCATTCTGCTGGCTGCGGGACTCGGCACTTCCTCAGCGCACTACGGCGCGTTGTATCAAGCGTTGAACCACACCTTGACGAAGTCGTTTTGCTTCTTCGCAGCGGGCGCGGCGCTGCTCGCTGTGGGTACTCGCGACATCGCCTCGGTGCGCGGGCTGATTCGCACGTCACCGGCTGCAGGAGCGAGTTTGCTCCTCGGCGGGCTGGCAATTGCTGGCGCGCCGCCGTTCGCGGTGTTCCTGAGCGAGTTCTCCATCTTCAAGGCGGGTCTGGCCGAAGGGCGCTATCTCGCGATGGGATTGCTCGTGTTGTTTGTGGCCATCGGGTTCTTCGGCATTCTGTTGCACGTCAACCGCATGGTCTTCGGCGAGGCAACCGGCGACTCGCCGGCGCGGGTCCGCCTGCCCGCAAGTTGTGTGGCCACTCTCTGCGTAGCGGGCGCGTTGGTCATCGCGTTGGGCTTGTATCTGCCGGAGCCGCTTCATCAGTTGTTGCGCTTGGGCGCGGCTGCGCTGGAAAGATGAATGGCATGAACCTGACAAACATCGCCGAAATGGCCGGCCAACGATGGGCGGGCAAAGTCGAGGTTCGCCTTGATGCGGCGCATCCGCAGTGCGAATTGGAATGCGAAGATGGCGCTCTGGCTGACGTTTGCGCCTGGCTCAGCGAAGAGATGGGTTACAGCTTTGCGGGCCTGATTGTCGGAGAAAGCCCATCGCGGTGGGAACTGCGACACGTGTTTTACGGCGCTCCGCCAGCCGGCTGGGTGCATGCGCTGGCGTACCAACCGCTGGACAGTCCAACCTTCCCGAGCATCACCTCGCGGGTGCACGCGGCGGACTGGCACGAGCGCGAGGCGGAAGACCTTTTCGGACTGAGCTTCGAGGGCCATCCACGTCTGGGCGATTTCGTGCTCCACAACGATCGGTGGCAGGAAAACCTCGGCCCGATGCGGCACGCGTTTGACGCAAGAAGCCCGGTCACCCATCGCGAGCCGGATCTGAACTGGCAGCCGCGCCGCATCGTCGAAGCGCCCGGCGCTTTCCTCATGCCGATTGGACCCAAATTCTCCGGCGTGACCGAGTCGGTCCACTTCCTGTTGGAGACCGTCGGCGAGGACGTGATTCGGGCGATTCCCCGGCTGTTTTACAAGTATCGAGCGGTGGAAAAGATGGCCGAAGGCCGGTCGGTGAATGACGCGCTGCTGCTGGCCGAGCGTTTCGCGGCAACGACTGCGTTCGCGCACGCGCTTGCGTTTTGTCAGGCCGTCGAGAGCATCTGCGGCATCGAAGTGCCGGCGCGAGCGCGGGCCTTGCGCGTGCTGCTCGCCGAGTTGGAGCGACTCCGTCATCACGCCGGCGCGATCCAGGAAATCTGCGAATCCACCGCCTTGGTCGTGGCCAACAATCAGGCCGCGATGCTGGAGGAGGAATTATTGCGGCTCTCGGGCGCGTTTATGGGCCATCGTTATCTCTTTGGTCTGGCAGTCCCCGGCGGCTTGAGTTGCGGGTTCGAAGATGGCGCTTGTCGCGAGGCGGTGCATCAAGCGCAGACCATTCTGACGCGCCTCGATCAACTGGAGAAAATGCTGCGCACGTCCAGCAGTTTCCTGGATCGATTGGAGGAGGTCGGAATCATTTCGGAACAGGACGCCCGCAATTGTGGGCTCGTGGGACCAGTCGCCCGCGCTTCGGGTGTCGCGCGTGACTTGCGCAACGCCCAGCCGTATTCGGGTTACGAAGCTTTCAGCTTCGACGTGCCGCGCGAGCAGGAAGGCGATGGCTACGCGCGGCTGCGGGTGCTCTTCGCGGAGGCCAGACAGTCGGTGAGGCTGATGGAGCAAGCGGTGGCGGCTTTGCCGATTGGGCCAGCCTTGGCC
>Ga0315274_10001529_pt1 | contig 35519 bp, 86 predicted proteins | sample YL17G02_20_MG_FD_203700 | JGI IMG/M metagenome (GOLD analysis project Ga0315274, IMG submission 203700) | Sediment microbial communities from Yellowstone Lake, YNP, Wyoming, USA - YL17G02_20 | ecosystem: Environmental > Aquatic > Freshwater > Lake > Sediment | place: USA: Wyoming | collected...
CTTGTTTTTTTCTTGGCAATAATACATCTATATTTTCTTTTGGCCACCTGCACCCCGCCGCATTTCTATGCCCACCACCACCTAAAGATTTAGCAACCACTGAAACGTCCATTGGTAAATCATCAGCAGAACGTAATGATAATCCAACAACCCCATCATTAAAAACAGACCATCCTAATGCTGGCAGTTTATGTTGTGCCACAAGAGCACCAAGAACATCTGCCACATTACTTTGTGGTGTATTAACCGCAATCCAGTCTATACCGAAAAGGTTAAGTTTGTATGCATTTTTAATTTGCATATCAATGAAATGGTTTACAACTTGTCTACACGCTGTTCCAAGTTTTATCATTTCTTCAACTGTTATTTTGTTAAAAATTTCATCCCATACCTTTATATCGTGCGGGAGAGACATAATATAAGCAGAAACTTCTTTACTGTTTGGTAGCTCCCACTTCCATAAATCCCTATCACGAACATACCTAACAACAGCTAGTGGTGGATCAGTAAACAATTCGCGCCAAGTTAGTGTAGCACCACTTTCATTCATATCAAACACGCACCAGGTTAAACTTGCTAGATCGGCCTGAGAAGTTTTATGGTGGTCAAAAACCCGAAGACTGTTTGCCATCTTATACATTTCAATTAAAATATCTCGCGGATAACTAAAATCAACAATCAAAACATCTCTTCCAGAAACGTCGGGCGGTGGATCTTCATATCTGCCTGGATGCAGTTCTGCATCGGTTCCCCGTATTTGACGGAAATACATATTAGCAACCCAGGCTGCACAAAATCCATCTGGGCACCCGGCATGATATATAATAAGTGGTTTAGAATGTTTTATGGTAAGTGATTCATTCATGACATTGTTCCAATTTTAATTGTGTTTGTATTATGAACAAAAATGATATCGCTGTTAGGCAAAAGTAATTGTGTCCATTTTTTTACTTTTTCTAAATCAGAATTTGTATCCGCTTCAACGTAACACTCTAATCTTGTTCGTGTGCTCCTATTAGGATCAAAAACCCATATTTCCCACATAACTAATGGACTCATTTTATCCTTTCACTATGGGCCGGTGGTGGGCCATTAGGGATTTTCCACCATCCTGGTTTCCCCCTAGATGGGGATGATTGAGCACCACCGGCTTTATTATGGTCGGGAAGGCAGGACTTGAACCTGCGACCCCCTGCTTCCAGGGCAGGTACGCTAAACCAACTGCGCTACTTCCCGAGTAACTCCTACTAGAGATTCTACTACAGCCCCTCCGTCCTGTCAAGACGGTTTCGATTCGAATTTGCAGGCATGAAAAAAATAGCCTAAAGATAGAGTAGATTTAAAAACATGTAAGTAAGTACTCGTAATCTTACATAAGCAAAAACAAAAAAATGACCCGCCTATATAATTAAATATAAGCGGGCCATCTTCATAACTAAAACCTACTTCCAGTTATAACCTTGAAAATAGCGGCCTACAATGCCACCAATCTGTTGTGCTGAAAGCTTATACTTCTTAGTTAATTGCTTTATGGTAAACTTGTTTGAAAAATATGCTTTGATAATACTAGAAGCTTCCTTCTTAGTAAACTTACTGCGCGACTTCCTCATTCCATTCCTCCTAATAACTAGTTATAATGCCGGGACTATCCTGGCGTATGTAGTTATCGACCAGGGCTAGAAAAGGTACACAAGAATTCTGCGAAAGGGCATAAAAAAATTCGGGCCGACCTTTTTAGGATCGACCCAGTTTTGCCCAAAACGCACATTTTTTTGCATACACCTTTTGCCCGGCTCGGGCAAAACTTGTGTTTGGGCACAAAAAAGGGGGGCAGAGCCAACCTTTTTCAAGGCCGACTCTGCCCACCAGGGGAAACTACTTACAACTATAATAATCTAAACTATCTTTTTCAACAGTTAAAAACTGGCCCACTTCTTCTACCATAGCGTAAACAGTTTTCCCAGAGATTAGGAATGAAAGGTATTGGCCTAAATAATAAACGTCTTTCGTGGTTGCAGTAACCCAACCCTTTTCTGTTTCTTGAAACGTAAATTTGAAATTTGTTTGTAGATAGACAGCGCAGGGCTTTTTATCTTCGCACTTGCATCCCCAAATTCTCTTATTCCACCACGTTCCAGTCGAATCCGAATTAAAGGTAAAGAATATATCGGGTGGTCTAGAAGTTGCGCCAGGACATTCACAGAGCGGGGGGATATGTCTTTCTGGAATACAATACATGATATCTGTTGGGATTTTGCTTTCTTGAACTATTGGGCCTGATGTGTTTGACCCACCATTACCACATCCGATCAATAGAAACAATCCTACAATAAAAATCTTCTTCATCATTTCCCTTCTTTCTTACAGTTTACCATCCACAAATAGGACAATATTTTTCATGTGTTCCCGTTGTTTTAAGATACCTACTTAATGTTTTTATTTATCCCATCCTATTGACTTACTTGCGCTAATATGTTTGTCTTGACCTTCGGGCGCATTTCGAAGCTGCGCCATTCGTTCACTCCAATACTTTCCGGTTTCGCCTTCAAACCAAGGATCTCCAGCCGTGGCAAATCTCCAATGTGAAAGTAGGGCTTCATAATCTTTGGCATCAATTGTTGCTTTGTTTTCAAGCGTGAGTTTCATGGTTATATCTCCAATGGGGTTCCACAATCAGGGCAAAATACTATTTAGATCGTTTAAAATTGCTACAGCGCGAAACCCATACTTATTAATTACCCAGGGTCTAAATATTTCATTATATGGGTCCCAGGCAACTTTACATAGGTCATGTTGGTTTAAGTACCTAGTATATTCATGGAATATTTCTAAAGCAATTTTTAAGTCGTCTTTGATATCAAGATACATTTATACATCCCATGCACATTCATGCTCACATTTTTCACAACATTCACAGTGAAGGGAAAAATCATTGTTTATTTCTGATGCAAATGGACATTGGTGTAATTCTTGCGCCGGGCCATGTTCTCGATTTGGCATAATTTCTGCGTTTGGACAAGGGCTTAACGTATCATACATTTATTTGCCATTATTCTTAGCAAGCTCTTTTGCCTTTTGGGCTTTTTTTAGCATGTAGCTTAGAGATAATATTAGTTCTTTTATTTCTGTTGCTGGTGTATAATAATAAAACCTACTGTATGTCTTATATTTATCGAGAGTTCTTTCAGCTTCTTTTTGATGACTTAAGGCTTCCCGCGTAATTTTCTTTTGATGCCCCAATTCCTGATATAAGTCAGCAATTCTATCATCAAACTTTGATGGTTTGGATTTTAGTTTTACTAAACTTGCAGCCAATAATTTTATTTTTCTAAGAAGTTTTTCATTTTCATTTTCAAGAGATTTTAACTGCGCGATTAATTTCAATCCATTTAAGTTTGAGCCATCAATGTTAATGATAAACTTTTTTGTTTCAACTTTTACTGTCTTTTTCTTGAGCAATCTGCTATCTATTTGTGCCATTTTACTATTTCCTCCTCATTATGCTCCGTCATTTGAAACGACCATTCTGTATTACAATTCTCACACTTCCAAATTGGGTCAAAAGATGGTGTTGGATAAATATTTCCTGTAAACAGGGACGATATTCCACATTTAGGGCAATAAACATGCGTTTCTGTTTTAGTTGTCATACCTATCTCCAAAACCAGCCACGAATAGCAATCATATGGTTTTCTATTTGGCCGACATCTAAAAACGGTTTTTTACCATATCCTTTGCACCAACCTTCGATGATTTTTTGTGCGGCTTCTGGAGATTCAACTTGTTCAACTTCTTTGTAAAACTCTTCTATTGTCTCAACTTCATATCGTTCAAATGGTTCCGGGCAAGAACATCCAGTATCCTGTGCTGTGAACACTCGCCCATTACCCAAAGTCCAGAAAACTAGGGTATTATATTCATAACATAAATCAGGTTCATCTAAAGTCTCCATTTTTAAACCGAGTTTTTCGGGATGATAATATGGATTGATCATAATTAATCCTTTATGTTAGTTGAATCACAGGGGCACGGATTAATTTTAACCCAGTGTGTTCTTTCTTCCCCTCGTAATGTCGTCTTTTCATACCCGCCGTCGATAAAGTTTTTATTGTTTTGAACATTGGTTTGACATCCAAGGTATCCTATAAAACATAATGCTGCGAGAACCGCACATAAACCAGAAACGACCCAAAAGTTTTCATCATCAATTAGTCTGATAATACGAGATTCTTTCTCCATGTTACTCTTTTCCCTTATTATGATTCGGGATCATATTTTGATTCGTCTCCAACATCATTGCCGATTGGGTTTTCCAATCCGTATTTAAGCGCAACTGCTTTGTATAGGGGCAAGCCGTACATTGGGTAGTTATCATAATACTGGAGAGGATCTTCAAGCACCCACATCCACATTTTAATAACTTCATACATTAAACCAGATGAAGTCCCGCGTTGGTCTAAGGCTTTCTCAAAAGCAAATTCAAGATCATGGTTAAGTTGCTCTCTAACCTCCATTTCTGTCCAGGGCCTCTGCTCCCACCCTTTAGTATCATCTTTCAGAGCCATGCCAAATATTGGAAAGTCTTCAATCGGGAAAAATTCGACTAGTCTAGCATAATCTCTAGCATCAAGAAGGTCACATCCCCCTCTATCCCTTGTTTTTGCTTGTTTCTTTACTTGTTCCTGAGTAAGCATTTTCTGTTATTCTCCTTCTTCGCTTTTAGTTTTATCATAAAACGTTTCGCAATCTGTTGCCCGTGGTTCTGTACTAAATAATATTGGTGATTCTGTGTTTTCATTTTCACCAACCCAAAATGGAGTTACGGCCTCGCATTTTCCCCAATTATAGTTATCTGCTCTGGCCCAGTTTGTACAGTTCCCACAAACTCTATTCATGTTTACCTTTCAAAATTTGCGGTTAGGTTGGATTTGAACCAACCGGGCAATTAGGATAGTATAATCAAGGAGTAACTTACACATATCCCCGTGTCCGACCGTGACACTCGCTAACCGCTTAATATTTTAAGGGGGATTGGGGCCACAACCCAATCTCTCATGGCGTATCCTTGGTATCGCGTAGGCTATTTTGATTTTACTCATTTTGCCGGTACATACCTGATATCCAAGGCTTTGTACTCAGGGTTTATACGTGCAGCAACCACGGTTTTCCCGAAGGAAAGCGTCCGTTTTTGAACATATAAAAGCCTAGTAGCATGGAGCCTTCCCCTTAAACTAAAGAATTGCGGCAACCCGGATTCCCTTCCGGGTATTTCACCGGAAGCCAACGTAGTACGCACCGTACCGGGCCAGTGGGGGTTAATCCCAGGCGCGATTTCATGAAATCGTTAGTCGCCTTTCGCGCACACCGTCTGGCGTCATGTCGCTGCCGCAAAAACAGGATCGGCACCGAACGAGTTTAAGAAATTGCTTGCACGCATTCTCCCTTACCCGCAATTTATCCTTTCGCGCCGATCCATACTGTTAAACTAAACTTCTCCTCTGATTATGCGATCTATTTCTTCCTGATATGTACGAAGATCAACATTCATATTTAATCGTTTAATTTGATCTGCTGTTTCTCTTTTCAGTACAAAGATGGATATTCCAGTGTGTCCCCACGGGTTTGTTCCATAGACTAAATACCCGTCATTACCTTTGTAGATACTTTTCTTTATTTTAAGCATTTTCAACAACAAACTTAAAACGGGACATACCAACCTTTATAGTTTCCGGTGGCAGCGTCTAGATCAACAACAAACTTATATTTTCCCATTATTACCTTCTGTAAAGCCTCTTCGGCTTTTTCTGTATATGCAAACCTACCGTTACTGAGTCTGTCTAAGACCCAGAAATCTTCTGAATTTTTTGGTCTAATTTTATTTAAAGGCACTTGTATTTTTCGGCAATATTTTTGCACGTTACAGACGCGAGTGAAACGGAACGGCCTTTCCCTAATAAAGTTTTGCTCTATATTACCGACCATCCTATCCCCTTTGTAAAAAAGAACGTTTGGCCGCAATGGGGATAAGACCATGATAATATGGTCGATTGTAAACTCATTTCCGTATTCTGTTAATTCCAGTTTCACCTCTTTTGAAAGTAACAAACAGCAAAATGGAATAATCCCATACTGCTCAAGCTTCTTTGCGTATTCAAGGTATTCTTCGTTTGTCATTTGCCCTCAATTCTGATTGTACCACGACCAGCGATAACCGTCAAGACCGTTTCATGCTTAAAGCGTATTCTGCTCCACGATCCGTTAAGATCCTACCGCGTTGGCTTTTGGTTATTAATCCCAGTCTAATCAGGTTACTTTCGTGCAATTCATGCAAGTCTTCTTTGCCTAGTTCAAATACATTACAAAGAGTATTCTCGCTGGCCTTACTGTTGACAAAGATAAAGTGCATGATGGATCTATCTATAGTTCCAAGTCCAAGTTTATCAATACAAAGCCTGCCAAATGTCCGATCCGCGTCTTTCATTGTAGGCTTCCCGTTGCCTAAAACAAGCGACGTGTTAAGAACTTCAGTCAAAAGGTTTCTTGCTATGCGCGGTACACCGTGGGAACGGATAGCTATTTCTCTGATAACGTCTTTATTCAGGCCGGGAATAATATTATTAACCAAGATTGAGATTTCTTCCAGACTGTAGAAGTCTAGAGTATAGACATGTTTAAATCTATCTCTTAGTGGCTTAGGCAATTTGCCGATGGTTGTTGACGCACCTATTAAAGTAAACTTCTCCATTTGCTCATTTTGAAACGTAAAATCTTGAATCACGGAATACAAACATTCAGCAAACTTTTTTGGTAGACGATGAATTTCATCTATAAAGACAAACAATTTCTTTTTGCTTCTTATCAGTTCAATCAGCAGAAAAATATCTTCCTTGGAAGAAATTAATCCACCGGCAAATTCTGCGAATTCTCCACCGTGTTCTCTAACAATTATTCTCACTAACGAAGTATTATGAGTTACAGTGAAGTCTCCAAGTAAAAATCGCCCGTCACCATCCAAGGTAAACCCATAATAATCACCAATGCCAGCAGGCTCTACTGAAAAGCTGGTTACTGTTGCCCGTTTGATTTGTTTTCTTTCGCCTGCTTTTCTTCTTGCAACCAAACATGGGATGATATTTGTATCACCAGAGATGCTTATTCTGTAATACTCACCAGAATACCCTGTGGATTTTATAGATTTAATAACTTTATTGGAATAGGCCGCTAAGCCAACACTTCTGGCCAAAAACAGTATTCCGTCACAGAGTCTTTTACTTTCTGTAATATAATCATAACAACCTGATGTTAAATATCCATCTGTATCTATTAGACCGGCTAATAAGGCCAGCCTTTGTTCCCTGCTTGATGTTAAATACTCAAATGGGATAAACTTATCATTGTTATCTAACAAGAATTCGGTGAATATTTGAAAATGGCTTTTGCCCCGTGTTTTCTTACACTTGCAAAAACTAATTGTGTATGTATTATTTCTTTCATCTCGGATTAAATTACATTTCATTCCCATTTCTTGGGCAGTTTGAACACAATAATTATGTATTTCGGGGTCCGCGTTTGTTATCCTTGGATTGCCCCCATGCTTAGAGCCATCACCTAACCAAACACCAATTAAATAAGGATCAAATGGTAAACTCTTTTTTGGAAAGTCGATGCTTGATCTGATCAGTTTTAAGCGATTAATTTTTCTGCGGCTAATGTGTTTTATTGCTTCGGTTAGTTCTATGTCGATTATGCCTCCGTATTCACCCGATACTGTTAGTATATGGTTTTCGTTACAAACCCACGGTTCTCCCTTGATTGGGATGATCTTATATAGTTTCCCAACCCCTCTTCCAAGAGTTAATACCTGTCTTGGTTTCGAGTCTGGCCCCATTAATGAATCGCCTACTTGTATATCTTCTACTGGAACAATTCTTCCATCAAATAATAGTACAGGCGTACCTTTCCCAAGACACTTCCCCGTTCCCGCAGGTCCACACAATAAGATATGATCTGGCATAGACTTACGCTTTTTTGCGGCGTCTAGAACCATTCTTATACTCTCAGCCACATTCTTTTGCCCAACAAATTCTTTAAAGCTCTTGGGCTGGTAGAGCCATGTGTCTTTAATTATCGACATGGACTAGGACATCATCTGGATATTCCGCTCTCCTAAAGGACACGCTTCCAGCATGACCGTACAATGCCCGAAACGGCTTAAAGTCTTTGTCGTTATTCAGCGCATAGATCGTTAAGGCTCCCCATGTTGCCGCGCCCATGTTAGCAAAAATCAATTGGGGAAAACTTTCAGCCGCTTCTTCACAACTCATTTCTAGTGGAGATTTATCTTTAGGAGTTTCAATATCCGGTTGCATGTAAGTTATGTCTGGCGTAATGTTTACGCCGTTCTTTCTGATGGCGATATGACAATCAAAAGTATCATACCCGTTTGCTGGCATGATGATTACAGAGTCACTCAGTTTGTTATGGAGATTGTTAATCTCGGCCTTTGTTTTTGAATTGTCAACAGCGATTACAAAATGATTAATGTTACGCTCGTTAACTAACTTGGCCAGCACCTTTTCGTTGATGTATTCCGTAACTACTTCCAACCTATAGGTTTCAGCAATTCCGTCTTCTTTGCATCTGCTCTTAAGAACTTCAGACTTAAACTCTCCAACACCATTTTCGCTGAAATTCTGTCTTTCAAGGTTCTTATCCTCAACCTTGTCCCCGTCAATCAGGGTGATTGAGCTATAGGTTTTTGTATGGTTATTCCACCTACAGAGAAACGGAACTAGCGCAGATCCAACCCCACCACAGCCAATAACATAAAGATCCTTATACATTAATACCCTCCTCTCCAGGCACCACGGCCAAATAACTCAGCTTCTTCGTCTGTCTTAGGTGAATCTTTATCAGCCCTATCCCACCAAGGGTCTATCCAATTCACATTGTCTTCAGTCTCCTTAACTTGGTTATAGCCTTTTACTTTCTTTGCCGGTGTAGCAAACAACGTGGTTTTTTCAACATTTTCAATGTTTTCTTTAGTAAATAATTCTGGGCAATTTAATTGCCAAGAATATTCAGAGAAACCATCTATAACATCATCCATCACAAAGTCTTTATCTTGATGTAACTTGTGTGCAGGAGTTACTGTGAACTGTGCTTCCCAGGTAACTTCACCATCAAGGTTTCCAAAAACCAAGTGAAGCCCGTTTACATTTTCATTAGTTATAAAATCAAGGCCGCTGAATCTCCCTGAAAAATCACAGTGCGAATGAATAGTGCCAACAATCCCAGTAGTTTTTACACCATTAATCCAATCCAGGGAAGTGTAAGAAGCTTTCTGCTTTGGGACATGGAAGCTGAATTGTTGTGTTTCATTATCAAAGAGTAAGACAATGCCGGTTTCTGTTCCCTGCTTAAACCACATTAGCCTCAGAAAATCAACCGCGTCCCTAATCAACCAAAACGGGATTTTCTTAAAGACTAACTTCTGTTCCGGTAGAACCGGCGTTTCAATTGTATCACTTGTAGCCGAGTAGAATTTCATTTTGTATCCTTAGTCGTTAGAGGTGAGGTCGATGATTTTACCTAGTTCGTATTGTTCGGCGCAAGCAGAACGAAGAAATCTATCCGATTCCCCTGATCCGAACAGCTTATCACTTGAACAGATTCTGCTGACTTTAGATAGGTAGCTTCTTAACCCTAACGGGGCATTACATTTAGCATAATCAATTGTCCCTTGAAGATCTCTATTAAAGTTACCGGACCAAAAGATAGCTATAGATTTCTCTACGGCCCGCTGGATTGCATTTTCCCCATCCATTTTGATTGTGGTATCGGAACTTCCAAGGCATACTTTCCCATCGGGATAAATGTTAGAAAGTGGCATTGAATAAAAAGTAGAACTTTTGTCAATGATTTGTGAATCGACAAACCCAACCGCTATACTAATAAGCCTGCCCACTGTTCTTATTTTGCTCCTGTCATCTCTATCTGTTATTATTTTTGAATTAATTTTCATTACATAACAGACATTTCTTGCCCTGAAATTAAATGTTGAGCTTCTTAGAAACCTAGCCCTGATTGGTTCGTTGTGATCCCTAATTACGGCGATAATCATAGAATTAGGAAGCTTTTGAAAATATATAAGTCCCCTGATAAAATTTGCAGTATCCAGTTGGACTTTTCTAGTTTCAACTGTTCTGATTGAGTTTACATTCAGAACGTAGGTTCCATCCTGCGATGATAGAAGAATTTGTTTAGCCAATGTTATCTCCATTCATAATATGTCTTACGTCCTTCCATTTGAAAACATACGCTCCGATCATACATTGTTTCTTTTTCTTGTTGAACTCTATTGGTTTTTCAAGCCCTTCCTTAAAAATTATTCTTAACCCATCTATAGATGTTAGGGTTACATCTTTCTTGAATTTAATCATAGCCATGTGTTGAACGGCTAGATTTTTAACCGGCCCCTCTAAACGAGTGTCATAACAGTAGCTGGGAAACTTCTCTGTATATTTTGCTGAATCGCCTATCGGTAGTTTAGATTCATACATCGGCCCCTCTGCTACCAAAACCCCATCTGCGTATGCCATGAATCTAGGGAAAGATACAACGACTGTAAAAGGAGCGGACTTGGCGGATTCCATTGTGAATAGAATGGCTTCCGCGCTGGTTATCTTTATCTTTTTATCAATCCTTTCTAGGACTCCATCTTGGTAGATCACATTATAAGCTTTCAAGGCCGAACAAATATCAAGCTCTTTCCCTGGAATTATCTTTTCTACGGTGATTGCATCTTCAGGCGTTGACGCAAATAAAGTAGAAAACCCGTTTTCAATTAATGAACTAAACCCGATTGGAACGTCAACGAGCTTTAGTGTCCTATTAATCATCTTTATAATCCTCTCAATGAGTTTTCTACAAGAGATTTTAACTCTGAAAATATCTTATAATCATCGCTTTCGGCACTGACGGTATCGTTATAGAACATAACCAATAGTGCCGTCTTTTCCGATTTACAATACTTCTTCACGTTCTTAAGCAACTCCGTATGTAAGTCATTACATTCTACTTTTTCTAATGGGGTTTTGATAGAAGCGGATTCTCGACTTGGCATTTAGCTCTCCTTATCGTTAAGATAATCGCAAATAGCTTGAAGTTTTGTGGAGTCTTCTGTTAGATAGTAGATTTTTTGAATATCTGATATAAGAACTAGGATACCATACGAGACAGAAATCTTGTAACAAACGTATTCTGGAAATCCGGTTGTGTAATGTTCAGTTTTCTTGTTGGGGTTCAAGACCCAAATGCAAATCCATTGTTCTCTTGGGATAATAATAACTTCGTTGCCACATATGATACTAAACGCAAGTCCGATTGGATCTCCATAGTCTTTTATGGACGAAAAATCAATTGTCCCGTCTTTTGGGAACTTAATTCCAGGCATGATTGTATTTTTGATTTCATCTTTTGAAAGATTAACAGAATCAATTCTTTCAATTGATGAAATCTCTAGCAACATAGTCTTATTGGGCAGCGTCAGAATAGCTTCAATATAGGTTTCCATAAAGTAAAAGGGGGCGGGTTTCCCCGCCCCCTCCTTCTTTCTTTTCCCTACTTACGCCTTCTGCTCGGCACGCTTCGCAATATCAACCTCATCGCCACCACGGATCGGATCATCCCAACTGGCCTCAAAGGTACGGCCTTCGCGCTTAACAGTGACCCGGTAGCCGCTCATGCTATCGAGCATAAACGAATCACGAACATGCTCAAAAGCGCAAGAGAGAGTATCACCATCTTCAACATCGAACGGGAGACGGAAGTGACCATTACAGATAGTTGCCTTTTCCATTGTATTTCTTTCTTTGATTGGGTTTGGATCGTTTCTAAACACTTCTGCTGCTCGCTAACTTTTTGGTATTAAACCTTTACCATTCTCATTCTCCTATTAACTATAAAGTCCCCGCCACAAACATCACATTCTCTTTCTAGATTTGGCAGCGGAGAGAACAAACCAACTTCGTTCCCGCATTTCTGACATTTATGATTAAAGAAAAACCTTGCTGGTAGATTATGTCCTGTAAAGGGTGCCTCAAACCCCAGGCGTTTCAATTCATTTTGGAAAACCTCACCATGACTCCTTTCATCAAGGTACATGTGAATAAACTCATGCATTACAAGTTTTTCTAACTCATGTTCATTCCCCATTAACATTGAAAGATTAATGAGCATGTTATTTTGTACCGCAGCACCTAGAAAGTTTGCTGTCCATCCACGAAGATAAATGCTAAGGTTTCTTAAGCATTTATTAGCCTTTTCGTTGTTTGGATAGTGGCTTCTAATATACTTCCTAATGATTCCCCTAATCTGAGAGCGGAATTCTACTACCCTTTTTTCTAGTTTCTCTAATTCCTGCTGTTCGTTGAGAATTCCAGTATATGACACAAAATCCACAATCCCCTCTAGGCTTACGGAGTCCTTTGTAGAGGGGGTGGATTTTACATTTTTGCTCAGGCTTGCTCTCTGTAGCTTCTTTTGAAGTTTCTTTTCTTTCCGGCGCGGCCTTCTCAGCTTTGGCTCTCCTTTCAATATTCTTGATATCTTTATCCTTTAACATTAATTCTCTACCACTTTCACAAATAGCACAAGTAGAACCATCATTATCTAACGGTGCCGGTCCTACATATTTGTATTCACCGTGTTTCCAACAAGGCTTGAGTTGAATCATGCTTCCCCCTCACAGTTGGGAGTGTATCACACCCCGAAGGACTTGTCAAGTCCCCATTTGTTGTAAAAACAACGGAGAAGAAGAATCTTCTCCGTTGTCTTCAACAAAGACAACATCAAGAAAATGTTACGGTCTTCTTAATGTCATGCTTCTTAATCGCATTTGCCAAGGTCACAGCGGAAATATCAAGATGATCGCTGATATTAGCAAAATGCCCACCAAAGGAAGGATCATTTAAAACCTTCAAAAGATCCTCTCTCGTTACATTGAATCGGCTTCTGTTATTCCCCGGTCTGATACCGTTCAGTCTAAGCCCCATATAGACCGCTGAGCGGCTTACCCCATTGAGTCTGGCAATCTCATTTAGGTCTGTGACGCCACCTTCATAAAGGCGAACGTATTCTTTAGTATCATGCAGAACACGGGGAGTCTTCTTTTCAACTTTTTCTTCCACCATTGTCATTACGGCGGAACTTTCTTCAATCACGTCCGCTAACTTAGCGGTTTTGTTTTTCTTTGACATTGTATCCTCCTATGTAGGTGTCCCTACATTTAAGATTGTATCACTGTTTTTTACTGGTGTCAACCAGTTTCCATCAACATTTTACTTGCGGCCTGTTTTTTTAGAAATCTGGTTCTGTGTCCTCTCTTTCATCATTATAATGGCCCTGGGCACCAAACCAAAAGTCAAGGTTCAATATAATAGATTCAAGATTTAGTTTTAGATCTGCTCTCTCTTTGCAATAAAACACCGATGAATCTTTAGTTTTGTCTTCACCCCTCACAAAAATGTCATGGCCTCTAGATTTTAGACCGTCTGTAGAAGCAAGAGAACCAATTTCTGGACAATTTTGGCTTTGGAGTCGAATTTTTCCTATGTATAATTTTGACCCTATTTTAGATGTGATTTCTTGGAAAATTTCCCGGTCTGGTGAATCGTAGAAATCTCTCCCAATGTATTTTTGTTCATCCACACGAATCTTGACATCATATTTATCATTAAATTCAGCTATGATTGGACGGAGTTTCAATAGCACGCATGTATCCTTTCAACTTTTGAAAAGTAAATAATTGCTTTTTCTTCTGGCGCGAGAGACGGGCCTACGTTGTAAGCCTTAACCGCTTTATCATAAGTACCAAACATCTTAAGCATTTTGTTTAAATAAAATGCTGCGTAATAAGCACAGGCTTTGTTGTTGTATAAGTCTTCCGGCGTTTGTGCGTTGAACCTCTTAAGGGATGGTTCCTTTTTTAGCATATGAAATGTCTTATAATTAATTTGCCAGAAACCATAATCTAGAGTTTTGCTTAATTTAGCACCCCATTTTATGCTTTCATGTTCACCAATCGCCTCTAACCATTTTGGGTCTACATTGTAACTCGTTGAAGCACTATAAATTATCTCGGCTAACTCTTTTGCTTCTGGCTTTGCCATATGTTTTTGCAGCCTTTTTTGGGCCGCGTTCACATAATTAAACCTTGCTGGTGTATTACATGGTTTATCTTGATTTGCCTTTTCGCTTTTAAGCAGCGTCAGAACTTCTAGAGTTACCCGCTCTATCTGATAGAGCCTTTGGTTTTGGACGGATTCAGAATAGGCATATCCAAGAACACCAGCAGTCAAAAGCAGATAACTAAGTGTTTCTCTAACCTTCAATTAACTCTCCTCCTTTTCCTCCTCAATGTATGGGCATACGTTTGGCTTTTTTGTTTCGACACCAATAAACTCGGCGGTGACAGACTCAATTTTAGAAAGCAAAATCTTTCTTGTTTTTTCGTCTATTTTAAGCTCGAATGAAATATAGCCCTTGATTGTATTCAGGGCGTCTTTATAACCCTTGGAAGTCGATTTCTTAAAGCCAATTTCAATGGATTCGTTGCTGTTTTTGTCCAAATAAATACCTGGCTCGGTATACTTGGATAGTAATTGCCCGGCGAGAGTTTCTTTATCGTTTTCTAGTTGTTTTAGCTCATCTTTTACAAAACTAATTCTTTCGCAGTGGTTGTTAAAAAGCGGGATTGCTTTATTTGAAACTTTTGTTACAATGGTCACAAGTGTTTGCGCGATCTTCATTTTGTCCTTTCCTCTATTAAACAATTGGCGGACCACATGATCCGCCTCTCACATTTGGGAGTGTATCACACTCTCAAACTCCTGTCAAGTGCCCCATTCTTGTTTCAGAGATCCTTCTTCTTGTCCTAACGTGCTTAGTTCTTCTTTGTCTAAGCCTATAATATCGGCAATATTATTAATGTTGTCTGCTGTTGATAAACCAAGTTTCTTGTAATAGTTAAATAATTTATTAACTTTCTCGTCATTTTCTTCTAGCTCGTTCTCATCGAAATTATTATTTGGTTTGTTTTCTTGAAAATCCCTTAAGTCGTTGTTGCACTTGCTATGAGGACTCTTTACCCAGCAAAAGAAACAACCATTAGAAGGAGTGGCGAGCCGATTAGAAGGATCAGGTGTACTAAACATTATTGTAGCCACCTTCCCCATCATACCAGCCCGTCATAAAATATTCATCTTCAGCACGTTGCAATATATCTAAAGCCTTATAATATCTTTCAGTCATAGATTTAGCCTCTTTAGGGTCAAGTTTAAGCATTCTTTCTATAAGTAAGTTATCATTTATATCGGCTATTTTGATTACTGTTGCCATCGGGTTAAGGCGAACCCTATCAATGTAATCAAAGTACTTCTCGCCTTCGATTCTAGTTAATGCATTAACAGCTACATTAACTTCATAACACTCCTTGCCATAGCTTGACAAAAATCCTGACATTGATAAGTGGCCAAATTCTCCACCGTCTTCTAATAAGTCGTGCATAACAGCCGCAGCCATATATTTATGGCTCGTAAACTGTTGCATTACGCGAATACAGTGTAAGATAGCTGGTTCACCGCCTTTGTCTAGTGCGTTTTGTAGACCGGCAGAAGCACAAGAGACGGCCCTAGCTAACATATATGATGATGTTTGTGTATTTATCATGATTGATTCATGTCGTAACATACACATTGAAAGAATTTACTTTTATGCGAGTCTTCCATATCAAAGGGTTTAGACTTATTCATTCCCATCTTCTCCGTCAAAGATAAAGAACTCATGTACACAATTCATTACTTCATTAAAAATGTACTCTTTAATTTCACTTGGCTCTGGTTTATCTGTATGTTTATGTGCCCTATTCCATCCTATCTCAATCCCTTCTCCTAACGCCCGTTGGAAAACAGGATAAGCTTTTACTTTAATTCCGCTTGAGATTATGGACTCTTTCATTCTCTTTCACTCCATATACCAATTACATTATACTGCTTTATTAAAGTTCTCAATGCCTCACAATTTCCAAGGCTGTCCTGAACGGGGTCGTGCGTATGCTTTGTCACTCTTAAATGCTTGAAATTTAGCCGCACATTTTTAACCAACCCTTTATAAAAACTTCCTAAGTTAGAACTGGTGTGGCCAAATGTATTTAGTATCCCTGCGTAGTGAAAGTACCAGTTTATCCATTGATAGTCAAACCCGTTGTTATCAGACCACATAAACGGTCTTTCGCCTTCTGTTAGGTTTAACAACCAAGCGGCAAAATCTTTCATAACATGCTTTGGATTCGCTCCATTGTCTTTCATTTCATTGCATGTCATGCCTCTGTATGTTCCTTCAAATTCATATAATGGGTATATTGGCCCCGAATGAAATATTTTGCTAGGGTCTTCTACACAAACTGCCCCAAACTCAGTCATATTACTGAAACCAGGGCATTGACCATTTGCTTCGCAGTCTATCATAAAGTTTCTGTACTTACTTAACATTTTTCTTTCTTCTTTCTATAAAGTCTTCTAACTTACGTAATCCAGTTTCTTCTAATATAGCCGCTAAGAGCGTATCAGACGAAACCAAAGCCGTGTTCCACACTTCGACGCCACCGCCAATTTCATCACTGGAATATATTCTACAATTAACTAACTTATCTGTTTTCCAATAGAGCATACACGAATTTGGAAGTTCAACGTGCCCCTCTTCTGGTATCTTCTCTAACTTATGGCAATCTTTCATTAAATCACGAAATGAATAGCTCATTTATTTTTCTTTCTTTTCTTCAAGTCGTTTAATCTTTTGGTCTACCTTATTTCTTTCACGCTTTAAGAAAAGCATTTCGTCTTTTACTGCTTGCTCTTTAACCGCTTCTGGATTTTCTTCTCTCCATTTGTGGTATATTTCCATTTCTTTATAATATTCTCTATACAGTCTGCGCTGTTCTTCAACAGATGTTTTTACTAAAATAATTAGGTTTACTTCATCACCATTACAATGATGTCTTAGAAAAACTTCTTGGTTCTTTCCTAATTTTATGCCTTTGATTTCATCCAAAAGGTCTAATAGTCTAATTTCTGTGTCCCATATCCTAGCAACTTCTTTTTCATATATCTTGTATGATTTAGGTAGTTTCATTATTAATCCCCATCCCACACTGAATCAGGAGGAGCGTTTTTAGCTAATGTGTAAAGGCTCATCAGGGCAATCTTCGCGTTCCCTTCGGCATGTTTCCAGTAGTCACTATCTATATCGTTCCCTAGCTCATTGATTGCTTTGGTTAATATATCTAAACTCTCTAGAGCGGTTTTCCCGTAAAGTGACCTAATTCCTTCTTCCCCAAATACTCTGCGAAAGGAAGGATAATAGTTATAAGTGATATTAAACACTGCTAAATTTGTTCCGTCCAAGCAATGTGTCCCACCTTTTAGATTGTGATGATCGACTGTAACAATTTCTTTAGTTTCTTTATCTCTAAGGCTTAGATCATAACTCATGTCCTATTAGTCTCCCTTAATATTTAGGATTTGCTTCAAAACATGGTCCACTTTAACTAAATCGCTACTTCTATCTATGACTTGTTGGATATCTTTATAAGCACCAGGAATTTCATCAATTAGTGCAGCATCGTGTCTACATTCAACCCCCTTGGTTGCTTCTATTAAGTCGGCCAAAGTAAACTGTTCCCTGGCCTTCTTTCTAGACATTCTTCTACCAGCACCATGAGGAGCAGAGTTAAATGACATTCTTTCACCTAAGCCAGAAACGATATAAGTTCTAGTCCCCATAGATCCGGGGATAATCCCTCTTTGCCCTTCTCGCATTTGAATTGCGCCCTTTCTAGTTACCCATACGTTTTGTTTGAAGTGATGTTCTCGTTGGGCGAAATTGTGATGGCAGGAAATTCTTTCCTTTTCTAGTACCGATTGATGCCCATCTTCTTTATAAATAGCATAACTAAGCTCCTTCATACACCGATCCATCATTTCTTTTCTATTCAGAAAAGCATATTCCTGGCACCAAAGCAAATCAGTAATATAGTCCTTAAACTCATTTGTACCTTCTGGAAGATACGCGAGATCTTTATCTTCGAGAGTAATAAGCATTCTATCCATTAGTTCTTGCGCCACTTTAATATGCCTACTGGCAACCCTGTTCCCAACCCCTCTAGAGCCACTGTGTAGAACAAGCCAAACTCTTTCGGTTTCGTCCAAACAGACTTCGATAAAGTGGTTCCCAGAGCCTAAAGAGCCAAGTTGCTGTGCCCAATTTTTAGCGTCTTTTTCATAGTCTGAACCAGTATCACCTGCGGCATCAAGCAATAGTTTTGCCCGAATTATAGCGGTTTCTGTCATCTTTTGATTTCTACCGCCTGCCCCTAAAGGAATTCTACGTTCAATGCCGAGTCTCATGTCTTTAAGATTATCAGGAAGATCTTTAGCAGTTAAAGTAGTTAAAACAGCATCCATTCCGCAATTTCCAGTAATAGCCACATTGCGATTGCGACGCATGACCCAAAACCCAGTTTGGGTAGTAAAACAATACTCAAATCCATCAACGGATTCAACAAATTTTACCGGAGTTTTTGGTGCCCCGGAAAATCCAATTTTTGTATTTGGATGATAAAATACTCGATATTCAAGTTCGCCATCTTTTCGTATGTCTGTTATTAAAACTCCTCTGTATCCACTTGCGCTAAAAGCATATTGCATAAAATCAGCCGACTCTTTATCTTTAGTAAAAAATGCCCTAAGTTCTTTGCTACCATCCCAATGGACACATTCATCGGTAATAATTTTAAGCTGTTCTGCACTGGCCTGCCAAAAGGGTTTATATGATTTTTCGCGCATTGGGGCATAAAATGCAAAGCTATGTACAGTATGGTCATCTTCATTTTGATATTGTGTAATTTTGTATTCTATATTATTTAATTCCAGGATATATTTGAGTCGCTCAATTTTGCGCTCCTTGATTATTTTGATATAGGCTCGATCTCCAGTCCTGCCGTAAGTACCGTCTGCTATTATAGCTACCATTAATCGCAATTCGTTATCCGTTAATTTTAAAGATGATTCAAGCTGAGGATTGAAGGTAGTTTCGATTTCGCCCTTATAACCAAGCACTAGACGATCATGTTCTGTAGCCACAAATTTTGCCGTTCTAATGGCTAGTTCTCTATGGCGATCACGGCCTTTAATTTCAAAAACCAACATGCGGTGGTCTTTACTTAACATTTGATCAATACCATATTTAGTGTAAAAGTGATAGAACCCCTCGCTTGGACGTTTCACATAGTTAGCCGGTGAGATAAAATCAGCATGTCCTGTTGATGGATTATATTGCATAATCTTTTCAGAGTTATATTCTGAGATTTTTTTCCACCCAGTTGGACTTAGAAACTCAGTATCTTTATCGACGCATCCAATGTCAACCCCTACTGCCGCAGGAATTATTGCGCCCTTAGTTACAATAACACTTCCTATAGTAGACCCTTTACCCACATGACAATCACTCATTACAGCAACATGTTTAAAGATAAACGGTAATCTAGAAAGCCTGCTTAGTTGTTCCTTTGCTTCATCCTCAATATCTTCTGGGGGGAGCCAGGTAAGAACTCTATCACTATCTTCATTCAGTTTATACATTAATTACATCTCTTTCTTTATTTCTTTAGCGAACTTCTTTAATTCCTTTAGTCCCTTTAAGTAATTTGCACTGAAAAACTCACCCAAGCTTCCGTGGCACATACAATCTTCGCCTTCGTAGGCTTTATGTTTAGGTATAACCAGAGGTTCTGCTGTAACTTCTTTAAACGTGGACTCTAATATTCTACCGCACGACGGGCACCAAACTGCATTTTTAGACCTCATACAAACCTCTTTCTGGCAAAGTTATCCATATTAATTCACAAGATAAGCAGAAGTATAATATACCATTGTTCTCTATCTTAGTTTTATTGCAGTATGGACATCTCATTTTGCCACCTGGATTTGAGTGTAGCATACCCGTGAATTGTTGTCAAGCAAAGCCTTAACCGTGCTTAATAAAATCTAAAACCATAAATACAAGCACGACAAAGAGGGCTAATACAACCACCCAATCAAAAATCTTAAAGTAAATATATTTTTATTCATTTTTTAAAGCTCCTTATATAGTTTATAGCAACAGGGATTATCAGGCATAACATTAGTATACTAAAGGCGTATAGTATAGTGTTCATTGAAGGGTACTCGTAAAGCCTTATGCTTCTTGTGGTTGCCCGCGCCGCAACAACTTGAGGCGGCGCAAAGCCTTTATAACAATTTTTCTATCCGGCCAGCTATCCTCAATGTTGTCCACTTCGCCAGGATGATTGTCCCATAGATATGTATATAACTTGTTAGGCCAATCTTTCGGCGCAGTTTCTTTTACTAAATCACTGAAGTTGTTTTCTAGCACTTCTATTGTTAGTGCATACTGTTTATCGGAATGATCTTCTTCATCAAGAATTGGGTATTCCTTAATTTGTTCAAGTAAGTCTAGAATAAAAGCGCAGACAGGGGTTTGATTCCCATTCTCATTGAATACTCTAAAGGTAAGATGTTCGGCCCAACCACATAACCAATGATTCATAGACTCAACGGCCCACTCATCATTGAATTCTGGGTGTTCATTGAGTAGTTCAATCATAGTATCAGCATTAGATTGCCAAATCAAATCACTATCACGGGTTCTGATTGTTGGACCTAAACTCCATGTTATAAACATCTCATCGTTGGGGCCATAATACATAAAATCAGATGGATGTTCTAATAATTTTTCGAGTTCCATTTTAGCAGTTTTCACTGTTTTTGCTTTTCGTTTCGGTTCTTGCGTATAGCCGTTCCATTTCTTTTAGAACTACTTCAGCCCCATTGTTAAACGCTTCTTGAAGTGCCAGCATGAATTTACAGTCTAGCTTACAGAACGTAGTACAAAGTTCATCGGGCGGTTCAGAATATTTTTGATGGATGATCCTAAGTAAATTGTTGTTTCTTGCATCCATTTTATTTAATCCCATCCTTTACATCCACAGTAGTACTTATCATAAGGAATGTTAGGAGTATATTCAAAGAAAGCTAGCTGGCAATCAGATCGTGCGACCCTCATACAATAAATACAAGTTGCCTTGCGGTTTTTTAATGACGGTTGTTCTATTCTAATGATTTCCGCCCCCTCATTGATTCCGTAACAAACCAAACACACAGGGGTAGGCGGATCTAATTTAATTCCATTTTTAGAATTCAAAGTACCATTTGCAGTATGCCCACATTTCATAAGACACGGGCCTCTAGTCATGTTAATAGTCTGGTAACAGGCCCTCGGTTACATCAGCACAGCGGTTGCAACAATATCCACGATCTACATCTAACATGGTTAATTTATTAGGCGCATGACAAGTCGGACAAGGAGAACATCTAGGATTATTCTTAGTCGCTGCTCTAAGCGCAGATCTTCCACCAGGATCGGCAAATCCAACACCGTCAATTAAATAGTCTTCGTCTTCATCGTATGCAGGGCGGTCACTCTCATAATCATAACAATCATCACAGCATGGGTGATTATCATAATTAAGAACATCTTCTTCAACACGCCTACCACAATACCAGCAACTGTCAAATTCAGTCATCATCACTTCCCTCCATCTCCCGAAATCTTAGGTCTGCCTGTTCTTCAGCCCTACGGAAATTAACATCAAGTTTCATATGGTATTCTGAACAAAAGTAAGCACCTTTGTATATATATGCTTCATTGGCATTTTTAGCTTGGCCGCAATGTTCACAATTAACTATACTATCGTTCATAATCTCTTTTCGCTTCTTCTATCTCTGCTTTGATTTCATACTCTCTATCCACATCAGGATTCCATCCACAGTTTAAACACTTGCCACCGAATGTAATATAAGCAGCGGCACAAGGAAGGGGCGGCTTAGTTTTATTAATCCATTCCAGGTGTGTCATTTTTTATTTCCTCACGGAGTTTCTTTTCTTCTATAAGAAACGATGGAATATCAGCTTCGCTTAAAGTAGAATCATAGTCCCCGATATGAATCCAATTTCCAAGCTCATTGTATTTAACTGCGTCCAAAACGTCTTCGTACAAAGAATCAACTGCATGTGCAACCATATCTGGATCTTCTAGATCAACCACGTATCCTACATCTATAGTAACTTTACCTAGTCTCATTTTGTTTCCTTTGTTTTAAAGTCGTGGCATTTCTCACAGTACCAGTCGGTATCATATATCCAGGCGTCAATCCATTTGATTTTCTTGCCGCATCTGTAACAAATATAATTAGCTTCCATTAGTCTCCTTCGTATGGCTCCCCATAACCACCGCTAGACGGGGAATAATAATTTATTGACCTACCATCTTCAGTGTACAAAGTAAACGAATGAGGCGGGCCGCAACAATTACAACCTAATGTTGAAGTATTCTGTCCAGTCACTTTTTCAAAACTATAAATAGCTTCCTTCAGACTGGTTGTTTTAAGCGTAGCATGTGTGGCCAAAGAATCAAGCCACCTATCTTTCTTTTTAATATCTTCTTTCTTAGGCGGTCGCCCGTTCTGCCTGATAAATGTCTCTCTAAATTCATATCCGCCCCATTGTACTTCCCAACCAGCTTTCTCAAGTTTTTCCCAATCGTGGTCATCAAGTGGCCATCTTCCACCTGAATTATTAGAATCATACTTTACATACGCTGGAACCTTGGGCTTTTCTTCTACCGGCTTTGCTACTTTCTTTACAAGCTTCTTTTTGTAAACGGCTTTCTTTGTCATTTTTGTTCCTTTCATTTGGTGCCCAGAGCCGGACTCGAACCGGCACGTCCTTACGGACAATTGCTCTTAAGGCAATCGTGGCTGCCAATTACACCATCCGGGCAATATATTATAGATCGAATGCCCCCAACTCAAAGTGCGAATTTGATTCAGGGCATACATTTATTCTTGAGTTGGCCTCTTCTTCCTTCAACATCATAAGGAATACATGTCTATCTGTATCATAACCCAGGCTCTCATTACCAAAGCGTTTACTATTCCAAATTCCAATTGTTCCAACGGTTGATTTAAAAAAACAAGTAAACATTGCTATGTTTTCTTCGAATATAAATAACCCATAGCCCACGGGTTTAAACCAATGCCCAGGCTTGACTTCTTGATAACACATGGCAGTGAGACAGAACCTAAGTTCATTTGTAGTCATATTAATTGTTCCTGCCTTTTTCTGTTGGAAATCTAACTATCATGCTATACCCGTTCTTTTCTTTTGGATAAATTTCCTCAATATCCTTGACCTTAGCAGGTTTAAAAAACTTATCTCTCTCAATTGGAAGGCCAAGTTTGCCTCTTGTTTCAGTTAATTCGCGCAAACTAAAATAGCCCCATTCTTTTTCTGCCCCACAGACATATCCAAAGAATCTATCAACGCCGTCATATTCAACAGCGAAGTAACTGTACACAGAATCCGGCGTAAAGAATTTGCAAACAACCAGCTTCTCATTCAGTGGGATACCATCTGTGCTATAGAGTTTAGGAAGCTTATTAAGGATCTCTTTGGTCAAAAGTTTCATTACTCTTCCTTCCCGTTGCAAATCGTTTCCCCTTCAAGTGGCATTATACCACATCCCAAAACTCCTGTCAAGTCCCGCTTTTGTTGTCTTTCTCCTCAGAAGCAAGACCATACTTGTCAAACCATTTCTTGCAAATTTCAAACCTGGGCAATTGAAATCTATATGAAACTACATCCATATCCCAATTCAAGCCATCTTCATAATTGTTCCCGCTTTTTGTACCCATAAAATTATTGAAGAACATTCTAAGTCTCAACGGCTTTTTATTCATCGGGTGTTTAGTTGTCATTTTCTCTCCACGGGGTTACGCTATTCTTGGGCAACCAACAAAGATTCCCTAGATAGATTGATCCATCTTCACATACTTCTACATGCCCGTAACTACATTCTGGATATTTTTCTTTTGCTTCTTCCAGTGCGTTGTTGTGCCACTTATTATATTTATCAAACCATTCACTATCTTTAAATATCTTCATTTTTGTTTCTCCTTGAGTTGGAGCCGCCCAAAGGATTTGAACCTTTAACCTATAGTTCACAAAACTATTGCTCTACCAATTGAGCTAGAGCGGCAATTTAAAAACAATTCTCGCATAGACTTCGGCATAGGTTTGTTCTACATATATACCATCGCCATCAGTAAATTTAATATAACTCCCCCCTGGATGGTAGGAAACATAACAAATATTTTGTATAAAAACCATAGTATCTTTATCGGGGATACCCAACTTATTTACTATAATATATGGATACATTTATTGCCTTTCTTGTTTAGACATTATATTAGGGAATGTGGTCTGTAACGCTTCAAGGCATGATTTCTTAATTATCTTAACACATTCATCTTTTAATTCATATTCTCCAACAAGTCCCAAAACAAAATCCCAGGCTGCAATATCCATAACGATAGATACAAGTGGTAGTTGCGGTTGAGAATCTAGCTGATTTTCTATGATGTTTCTGGGTGAATATGCGTCACGTCTTATCATTTTGTTTCTTCTAGATTACATAATGGTGGGGGCAGGCTGAATCGGACAGCCGTATTTTGCTTAAAAGGCAAAAATTCTACCACTGAATTATACCCCCATAATAAATTGCTAGTTAAAGATTCTTCTGATTAGTTTTCTTTTCCCGTTACTTACAGCCCAAACGGAACCTCTATAGAGATTTATGCCCATAGCGTGCACATAGTTAGAAGTCACAATCTTAAACCTTTTGTTGCGGGTTGTTACGCCGGTAATATGGTAGATCATATATCTTTCCTTGGATAATCCTTATCCTTTAACTCATTCCACGCCTCTTCTAACACATCCAAAACAGGGCCATACACAATTTCAATTTCTGTTTCCAGATCCTCCATAGACTTACACCACTTAGTTAATGTCCCGCCTCTAAGTCCTGCGGCTAATTCCTGTTGCCACCCTACCGCATAGACAGGAATAGATTTATATACAGCCGCTAAGTTTGGAATATCTTCAAGATCATGTAAAACTGTTCCATCAATTGCCTCACATAAAAGTTTTGTATATTTACCCGGCTCTGGATTATTCATAATGCGGCCTCACTTTTGGATAGTTCTGCACAGGATGACGCTCAATGGCGACGTAATAAACACCTTCAGAAAGAACAGAACCTATTGATCGTCTGCCTTTGTTAATTTTATTAACAAACAAGTTTTCAACCTTGCATTGTACACCCACGGCTTTACTATAGGTCTTAAAGGAACCCATGCATCTGATAGCTTCACCATAATCATACCACCAGCCGCCTTCTTCTGGCCCACCGTATGCACGATCAATCAAGTAAACATTAACATAGAAGTTATTGCCGCCTACCTTCTTATCACGATACTCAGGCCAGCAGCCGTTATTATGGCAATAGCCCCTAGAGCTATGGAAATATTCGTCTTCTTCTTCTATTAGTCCAACGCCACAATGGAAACAAATCAGTTCGTGCTGTGTTGCATCACTCATATTATCCCTCAATAACTTCTTCGTTCTCGGTAATCATATCTAACGGGAGTAAATCGGTAATTACCCAGTCATCATCATCCAATTCTCTTGCGGCAATAGTTTCCGCTTCATCGAAGTTATCAAAAGGGCCGTATAGAACCAGCCCATCAATTGCATTTCCAGATACGATAACAAATTTCATTTACACCTTTCAAGTTTGCACATACACTTAGGGCAATATCTAAAGAATTTGTTTCTTTCAGTAAACTTAAGCGGGTCAGATGTTTCTATATCTATCCTAGCCGTTGTCTTACAAAAAGCGTGCCAAATGTGGTCATAAGAATTCTCGCTTTCTGCTTTTCCGCGATCTTCCCATCCATCTTTAACTTTGAAGATCCACAAAACTCTTTTATACTGGGGGAAACTCATTCTTCTTCATCCTTTGGCATGTAACCGATTCCCTGGACAAATGTATACTCGGCTTCGTTCACTTCGTTCAATGAACAAACAATTCCACCCCCACCCATATCCGCATCAATAAACTCTCTTGCATTTACTTCTTCACTAAACGGACCCCAAAATTCACACCCGTTTTCTATATTACCAGTGACAGCTATGTATTTCATTCACTTGAGTCCATTCAAACTAGAGATATAAGTTCTCGCTTCACTCAGAGAATGGCATAACTTACTCAGATCATTTCTTCTTATTCGATCAGCGGAGACAACAGTAACTCCATAGATTACCTCATTAGTTAACCCAGTGCCCTTAGTCAACTCATATGCAAAATCTCCGCTCCAACCATACCCTAGCCATTCAGGGGTCATAATGTTAGTACCTTCAACTACGCTGCGGAATACATTTCCGGCATATTCTCTCATTAGTTCCACCACCCGAACCAGCAACCCCAACCGTGAATAACTCCAATTGGTACTACAATAGCACCAAATGCTAAGAGAATCCACTGGGCAGCTTGGATACAAACAATAACATGCGTTACCCATCCTGCTAAAGCCGTAAGAATTAAGGCTACTATAGCAACAACACCGGCAATCGCTGATTTATACATATTGTTTCCTTTTTTTAGTCTATATGATCCGCAGGCCCTTGTAAGTGAATGTCTTTAGTAATTGTGCGGCCAGGATTAGTCGTTGGTCCTTCTCAGAAAGTTTATATGTAATTGCATTGTGTAGATAGTACCATTTTCCATTCTCAAATTGGAAAGAAAACTCATAGGCCCCCCCTCTAGCCAGATCAGAGAAACTTACTTTGCGTAGGCGAAACGGACGACCTATCATAGCCTTAATTTCAGCGCGTGTTTTATCCATTTTACTCCTTTCAAAAGTAATGCCCCCCTGGGGACTCAAACCCCAATCTTCCCTTCTACAAGAAAGGGCTTTAATTAAGCTAGAGGGGCAAAGTATCCCTAATGGGATTCGAATCTATAACCCTCAACTTAGAAGGTTGACGCTCTTCCATTGAGCTATAGGGACATAGATGGTGGGCCTGGGTTGAGTTGAACAACCAATACGTGCTTATGAGACACATTGTTTACCATTAGCATACAGGCCCATTCAAGTTTAATTATCTACATCTTTTCGCAAAGCGGTAATGAACTAGGCTTAATCGGTTCCAGTATATCCCGCCATGTGTTATACTCAGCTATAGCGATTTTCAGATTATTAAGCCATTCGTGTGCTTTTCCGATGCTAGAAAAATGCGCGTGGAGGCAATTATTGTCTCTTTCTGCTTGTGTCCCCCTTACATAGATAGTTTTTGTGTCAACGGAATAAATAGTTGGATATATACTCGCAACAAGAACAAACCCATTTGATGCAAAATAAGCTATCTCATTATTTTTACCAAAGAGTTTATTCCTGTACTTTTGATCCTTAACATACCCGATTACAGTATCACCAAACCTGTACATTTCAATTTCAAGTGGCTTCATTTACCTTCCCTCTTTTCATAGTTTATTTCATTTTGCCCAAAGAATTCTAGGACATCATCTTCGTTGCTTTGAAACTCATTTTCAACCTGAGAATTAAAATCATCTTCCGTACCATCTAGAAAGTCATCAGCCATTTTACTAGCGGCGTAGTCTGCCATTGTATTGATATCCCAGTTATCAACAATTTGATTTGCCAGTTTCTCACAATTTCTCCTATTAAACTTAGGATGGATCATCTAAATCCTCCAATTCACTTTGACCAAATGTTTCGACCAGTTTATTTCCAATCTCATAACGCGCAGATGCATCTATTCTAAAATCTTTACTTGACTTAAGGTACATTTGATATAGCTCATCAAGGGCAAACTCTATTAGTGTTGGAGTATCCCATGAATCAACTATGTCTCTTATCAGTATCTTGATATTTTTATCATTATGCTTAGGATAGATCATTCCTCAATTTCCATTTCGTTTGGGTTATTCCAATCCCAGTTTTGTAGTTCAATTGCATCTAATCTAGGGGTCCACAATTGAACCCCCCTAAGATAGTGAGCGTCTAAAACAACCTGAGCATCTTCTTCTGTACGGTAATATTCTTTACTTTCCCTACAGTATGGTCCCTCAATGCAATCTCTGCCTATGTAATATCCTGCCGCGCTTTTAAGAACTTTTCGCTGGCTGATTTTTAATGACATCATGACACTCCATTACCCAACTTGGGTTGGCGGCAATAAACGGTTCGGAATCAGCGTAACTAAATGCTTCATCATAAGAATCGAAAGGTCCGAAGGGAATGTACCCTTCCGTTAAACCGCCGATCATCAGAATAACTTTACCGTTCGGCTTGATTGGCTTAGGCATCGTTCTCCTCATATGTAGAATGACAATCTTCCCATTCAATTTGTGATTCTTCGCCTCTTCCCCAGTCAAATACAATTCCCAGGGAGCCAAAATCTGCGCTAAAGTCAGTGATGGATTGAAAGTCACCCGTGTTACTTAGTACCCATCCCTCAATGGATTCTCTTGTGATCTTTCCATCTTCGTCTCGGATGTTCTCTAGGTCATGTTCTCTCAGCGTATAAGTCTGCGCCGCTGTAATCGCCGGAAGCCACATAGTACCAATAACATAGACCTCATCCTTAACTACAGTGTACTTAGGCATTAGTTTACCTCCTCTACTGTCCATTCATGGGAGTCAAGTGTGTGACTATATTCAAATATTTCTTCGTTACGCAGGGCATAATCGCTACTGCGGCTACTTAGTTCCTCTCTTGCTTCTTCCAACGCTCCTTCTTTGGTCACAGCATCAACATAAACAGGATATGTCCAAACTTCCTTGACCCACACTCTATACGGTACTCTTGCTCCCATTAAAGTCCTTCCAGGTAAAGTAGTTCATCTGCAACAATCATATCGGTATTAAGGTCCAAATAAGCGTGCTTTCCCTGCTTGGGATTAAAACAGTACATAAACCGCCGACCATTTTTAGTAGAGAATGGTGTCTCTGTTCCGCCGTTGGCAGGATACCAGTTATCCTGGTCTAACTTACCTTCCCAAAAGTCTGTGTTCATTTTGTTTTTCCTCTCGGGGTTAAAGTCGCCTTTGCCCTGTCCGGGGAGTGTAGCACACTCCGCGAGCCTTGTCAAGCCCCCAACAACGAGAATGTTATTCTTTCTTCTCAGAAAAACCAACCATCATGTCAACCATTTCCTCTATTTCTTTTCCTCTTGTTCTCTCAATTCCGTCTTTGATAATAACTTCAACCAATTCAATTAAGGTAGCCGCACTATTAGCATCTGCCAAGGACATAAATGGTCCAATATGTCTTATAGCCTTTGGTGCAAAAAGGGCCACCATGTAGAAAGATGGTTCTTTGTTTGATTCACCACCCGTTAAATACATATGGGCAATATTGCTCTCAATAAAGATAGGAATAACCCGCTTACTCATTACAATCCTCCTTGTAATCATATCCGTTTCGTATGTCGGAATTTACTTTAAAATAGGCAGTATTATCTTTAATCTGTTTCCCTTTGCTCCCATCAATCCCATAAGCAGATATTAGATAATCAATTTCCCATTGTGGAACAACATCCATAAATGAACTGGCAGGACCGTTATTTTTTTCTTTAGGCATCGCTTACTTCTTCCATATATATGGTTTCAACGATGGCTTTGTGGCAATTAGACGGCTTTCTTTCCAAAATACACTTTGTTTCCCCGGTACAGTAGGTGCTATAATTAGTCTTTGAGATACGCTTTCTTACTGATTTAAGATAAGTACACCAAGGAGAACAAACCTTTTCCTTTTTCTCGTTAAGTCCGGTTTCAGGATCTAGCTTCATCCTACTTCTTTTAACTTCTGTATTTGTCATACCGTAGATCATGCCGCTAAGCGCAATAGGCATACCCTTTTTCTTTCGGCGCATAGTAACAATATCAATATAGGATTGACGCGGTTTCTTTTTCATGGTTACCCCTTCTTCTTCCAAAATGTACTAACCTGCCGTGTACTAAACTTATTAAGCAGATCGCTTATAAAATTCTTTGCGTCTAGCTCGTTATCAAAGGTCTTTAAACAATCCCATTCTGTTTCATCCTTTATGTTTCGGGCCATTACAAAGTAGAGACTCCTACCTTCACCATGCCAGGCACTTACAACATATGGTGCAGGGCTTCTATAATCAGACATAATCCCCCACTCTCAATACGACGTTTTGATCGTTTTTATAATCGACTATCTCTATTTCAAGGTCTTTGTTTATGCCCGTGTTGATATAAATCTTAACTCTATCGACAATTTCATCCTGCCCATAAAACATCAGGGCTTTAGTTTCATACCCAAACTCACCGGGATTCATCAACTTATGGTATCTCTTTTTAAGACTGATTTCCATTTCGACCCCTTTCTTGTTTTCTACGCCGAGTAAGCCAAACCTTGACACTGGGGGAGTGTAGCACAGTCCCGAAAGCATGTCAAGCAATCCCGTAAGTTGTTGTGGCACTTCGAGTTGAGTGGGACGGTAAGAAGAATGTTAAAGGTTCTTTTAACTGTTGTTTAACCCCAGGCATTTTTTTAGGGGTCATATATATTTAGTATATAGTTAGAGTTTAGCGTGGTGCATAAATACATATATATGTATTCGTAATAAGTATTCGTAATGTATATGTAGATATATATATCTATCTATATAGGTAAATGGTTTTCATTTTCCTCTGCGTGCCGCGCTTTAGTTTCCAGTAAATCACATAAATATGTACATTTTAAGGCCCATTTTCTACTTAGCCCACACTTGGGGGTATGATCGCCCCAACAACGGAACGGCTGGTAATAAAATAGACGCCCTATCACAATGGCCCGCCAGTTATATCCCCAATTATTTTTGGTCCAACGATATATACTTGTAAGTATACACCAATACGCTTTTGGTTGCTTCTTTCTTGCAAGATAAAGTAGCCAGCCTTTATCCCATATAGTGTTACAATATCTGTATTGGGTTGGTGCGTGCCAGATTTGCCGTAATTGCCAATAAAATTTAGCTTTCATCTTACTTTCTTCCTTCTTTCAGCCAATCAATTCCAATCCAGCTTAGTCTTTCGCACTCTTTCTTTATAGATAAGAGTCCGCGATTTTCGATTCCTTCCATTAAAATTCTTAGAGCCTTTTCTGCTTCCTCATCGGAAATTGATTCCGGCAACCGCGTACAATAACTAGCATCATCAATCTGTTCCCAGTCCTCGCTTTCGTTTGACATAAGACAAGTAAATCTAAGGAGTTTTTCATCATCAGGGTTGTCTGGATCATAGTCCCCATTCCACCCTTCCCCTATGTATTCTAACTCAATCTTTAAGTTGCCGCGAACCAAGACAGTATATTCCCACATTTATTTCCCTCCCATCATATCTATAGTGGCAACAAAAACCCAACCAAAAACAAATCCGGCCAATAAGACACGGGTTAAATACTTATTCATAGTTCGGCCCAGTCATTTCTACACAGTCAATTATTTCAAAATGTTCGTTTGGATCTAGGTATTTGAGATATGATGCAAGATTATCACTATCCCAGTTTAATGGAGAACTATTGTCTACATCTTCGTTATCAAGATCAACTACAGCCCTGAGAGTAATTGTATACTTCTTTATGTTAGGCATGATAGTATCCATCCTTTTCATCGAATCGTCTTATCGGCATAGGTATTCTGCTTAGCCCGTGTGCCTTTAAAAATCTATCATCAACGGGTCTACAGTTGTCGCAACACACAACCATTAATAGCGCGTCTGCTATTGCATTGTCTGGCATTTCATCTGGTGCGTTTTCTTTGCCTATGATATATAGTAGCCCATCTTCATCCTCATACCAGTCGCCGTTAAAAACGTCATCATCATAATCATATAGACGAGTTTCGTTATTAAACATCGTCAATCTCCACTGGGTTGTCATCAATTTCGTTGCAACTAACAAACTCAACATCTTCTGTGTCAGGATTTGGCGCAAGCAATTCAATCCAATTCCATTTCTCAGGTACTTCTGTTTTATCTAGGTCTACTGTTAACACAAGTGATACTTCATATACCCTTATGTTAGACATTGGCTACTTCCTTTTCTTTCTTAAGATGAGTTGGTGACACGCGCCACGTTAACAGGTTTCCATCTTCCCTAACCATGATATTCACGCGGTTAACTTTGTCCACGGTTCCAATTACAGGCCCCTTTTTCTTAGAGAAAAACGAAACACGATCTCCTACTTCAAATTGCATCGCGCTCATTTGTCTAAGAATATTAAACCTTGCAGCGATAACCTTGGAAAGATTCTTAAGATCCTCCATGTTATCAATTGCCATGATTTCACTTGCGAGTTTTGTTACACTAGACACTGTTTGCCCCTTTCTTAGCGATACGTTCATATGAGGCTTGGTCATTGTTCCAGTTATCTACCAGGTTTCGCAAGTGATTCGCCGCAGCCATGTTGTAAATATCTCCAACAATTTCCCAATCTTCCTCATTATTTTCTTCTATAACCACATGACAAACCGAGCCAGCTTCACCGTGATAGGGCTGTGTGATACTAAGTTTCATCCTTCACCTCCTTGCGTCGGATTGTGACCGTGATACGCGGGATAAGGTAGAATTCTCTTTCATAGTAGTTTATCCCATGGTTGTAATCTTCATCATATTTTGCCTCATCGCGGCAATCATTTAGAAAATCTTCTTTTGCTGCTTCTATACTATCATGTCCGTCCCATCTGGTAAAAAAGCCTGCATTTTGGCCCACTTCCTCAAACTTAACAAGCCCATCTGTGCTTATTTCAACCGCGTGCCATCGGACAGCATGTTCTTCCTTATATACATACTTCAGTTTCTTAACCGGCTTCTTGGGCATTTTCTTTCTCCTATCTTGTGAATCGAATTGCCAGGTATAGGATACCTACTATGACAGCCATGCTAAAAAAGCCACGGAATTGGCGCAGAAACAGATACTCATTGTGTTCAGACATTGACTACCCTTTTCCCCCTATAGTGTGGGAATAAATCGTTTCACACTCGGGGACAAACAGGAATTCAATATCCCCATATTGATACCGTACTTCGATTCTCCCCGTACTACAGTCTGATACCCCAGTGTCTAGGATATCATTCAATAGCATCCAGCAAGTATCTGAAATATCAATAATGGTTGGGATATGCGAGTGTGATCCAGCACCCCAAAAGTAGCCGTGCTGTTTATACATAGGGGTAATTTTTGCCGCAAACCGTGGAATTAATTCCCGTGCTACCTCCTTAATTCTCTTGATTTCATCATATGAAAAGCGGAGTCTTTTTTCCGTGGTGGGCATCTTATTCTCCTAGTGCCGAACAGGAATCGGTAGAGTGAAAGTGTTGGACGTTGGATTCGGTGATATAGCCGTGTTCATATAGACCACGCTTAATCGGGATCTTGAAATCATCCCTAGTTTTCCATGTTTGAGTTTTCCCGCTTCGTTTCCAGGTTTCTATCTTAGTTGTTACCCCTCCGCGCTTGCCTACAGTACGGGTACACAAACCAAAATGAAACTCATGGCATGATAGGGCTTGATCTTTAGTCATAGTAGGGATTCTCCCATGTCCATTCCATTTCTTCAATGCTGGTATCTTCCATCTTGTCATCCCACTCAACACAACGTTTGTCTGAGCAAAACTTACCACCGAATGATGGTGGATTAGAGTTTGCAGACGGATCGGATATAAGAAATTCTTTCCCGCAGTTATCACACTTAACCTTTTCCATTTTAATCTCCTTCTTAATTACACGGGATCGAATGGGGTAATACGATTCCACTCGTCCACGGTTTCTCTCAAACTCTTGCCGGTGACGTTCTTATACAGCTTAACCCAGTACAGCTTCTTTCCGGGCACTTTACCGAGAAGATACTGTTCAATTTCCGCTTCCATACTGAGATAGCTATTGAACAACTCCTGCATCGTGTTCATATAGAGAACGGGATACTCCACCTGATTCGCGGGGTTCGCAAGAAACTTCATCATATCGCTACGAGCCTGCTTCGTGGTCATCTTACTTTTCCTTTGTGTCTTTGGTTACACTACACCCACACTTCGGGCACTTCCATACGGATTCCATAACTGGTGGTCCAGTTAGGCTTTGGGTTACTGCATACTTATCGCCCACAAAATCACCGATACCGGCTAGAGTATTTACTAAGGCTTGTCCACCCCTCATCGCACAACCACACTTTCTACACTTGGGCGAACGGATTATCTTTTTCATTAGATACTTTCTTTTGCGGAGAATTCTTTCTTGACAACGCTGCTCTTTTCCGTCTGTTCCATAACTACATTCCCGGTCGAGTATAGGGTTACTTCGTATAGCTGCCCAAATTCTCCGGTGGCGGTGATATGGACATGCATATCAGCAGGGTTTTGACACATGCTTGATACCCTGGTAACTCTTACTGCCCCGTTGACAAACCAAAACTTGGTGACTTCGCTGAGAAGAGTGGGGAAATTCCACTTGGTATTCCACTCAATTATCGCATGCAAAGCCAAGTCATAAAGGTTCATTATATTCTCCTTAAAGATGTGCGGGGGAGTAGAAATCTACTCCCCCGACTTGTTTGTATAGCCGACTACTTAGATACTACGCGCTGTAACGCTCGGGCAGACGCTCGACAAGGCCATACCAGACCTTATTGAACGGACTCCAACGGAAACCAGCCGCCTTCAATTCGGTAAGCACGCTGGCATCCGGCTTATCGGGGAAAACCAACTCACAGAAACCATCCCTAGAACCATCACGAACCTGAACCGCCATCTTCTTAGGAGCCTTCTTAGTAGGGGCCTTCGCCTTCTTCGCGCTCTTAGTAACGGGAATATCATTCTCCTCATCGTTAGTGACAGGGACGTTACGCTTCACGGGCTTCTTGACCATCGTATCTCCTTGTGTGTTTACTTGACTAGAACGGACAACTATCGTCGTCCACTTCGACTTCATCGCTCAACAATCGGCTAACACCTATTACTTTACGGCACTTAGTACATTCGATTTCTCCTGGTTGAATACTGATAAACGCTCTGTCTGGTCCGCTTACTTCAATAGGCTGAAACCTTCCCCCACAACAACGATGAATCAAGTAGGGAAATTCCATTACTATATTCCCATCTTCGTCGGCGATAGTGATTGTGATTGACATTGTGTTTCTCCTTACAGAGTAGAAAAAACGGGAAGGAAAGAACTAAGTAGAGCGTGCAAGACCAGCTACTTATGCTACTCTACCGAGTCCTTTTATGCCTCTAGGTGCGGCAACCTTCCCTAAGACGTTCAACCGCTTCTACTTACCCTTGTTGGCCTCTGCAAACGCCTTCAACAAGGCTTCTCCTACGTTAAGGCCAGGCCGATGATTCGGACGAGCGATGATCTCTACATACATTTCGTCCGTTTCGTCGAACCGCCGCTGACACAAGTAACCCTTCCTACTG